>ERZ772945.129-NODE-129-length-58518-cov-10.955596_pt1 | contig 58518 bp, 43 predicted proteins | sample MGYA00511681_ERZ772945 | MGnify/ENA primary metagenome ERZ772945 (study PRJEB29015, sample SAMEA2737943) | human oral metagenome | biome: human oral; feature: human-associated habitat; material: dental | place: China | collected 2143 ...
TAAAACAAATGCAAGACATTAGAAACATTGCAGTAATTGCACACGTAGACCACGGTAAGACGACGCTGGTTGACAAGATGATGTTGGCCGGAAAGCTATTCCGTGACGGGCAGGATAACAGCGGAGAAGTGCTCGATTCCAATGATTTGGAGCGCGAACGCGGTATAACGATTCTCTCAAAAAACGTTTCTATTAATTGGAAAGGGACTAAGATTAATATATTGGATACGCCGGGTCACTCTGACTTTGGAGGCGAAGTAGAACGTGTTCTCAATATGGCTGACGGCTGCTTGCTGTTGGTTGATGCCTTCGAAGGACCTATGCCACAAACTCGTTTTGTGCTTCAGAAGGCCTTACAACTTGGATTGAAGCCGATAGTTGTAGTCAACAAGGTCGACAAACCTAACTGTCGTCCAGAAGAAGTGTATGAAATGGTGTTCGACTTGATGTGTGATCTCAACGCCACTGAAGACCAATTAGACTTCCAAGTAGTGTATGGTTCGGCTAAGAATGGTTGGATGTCAGGAGATTGGCAGAAGCCAACGGATAACATAGATTACTTGCTTGACAAGATTGTTGAAATCATTCCTGCACCTAAACACCTTGATGGTACGCCACAGATGCTGATTACTTCACTTGATTATTCAAGCTATACAGGGCGTATTGCAGTAGGTCGTGTTCACCGCGGTGTATTGAAGAATGGTCAGAATATTACGATTTGTCATCGTGATGGCAGTCAGGAGAAGACAAAGATAAAGGAACTTCGTACGTTTGAAGGCATGGGAAGTAAACCTGCTGAGACGGTAGAAAGTGGTGATATTTGTGCGGTAGTAGGACTTGAAAAGTTTGAGATTGGCGACACAATTGCTGATTATGAGAACCCCGAAGCCCTTCCTCCAATTGCTGTTGACGAGCCAACGATGAGCATGCTCTTTACAATTAACGACTCACCTTTCTTTGGTCGGGAAGGTAAATTCTGTACTTCTCGCCATATCAATGACCGATTGAACAAGGAATTGGAAAAGAACTTGGCACTTCGTGTGCGTCCTTTTGAAGACTCAACTGATAAATGGATTGTCAGCGGTCGAGGCGTTTTGCATCTCTCTGTGCTTGTAGAAACAATGCGTCGTGAGGGTTATGAGCTGCAAGTTGGACAGCCACAGGTTATCTATAAAGAGATAGATGGTGTGAAATGTGAACCTATCGAGGAGTTAACTATTAATGTTCCGCAAGACTATTCAAGTAAGATGGTCGACATGGTAACCCGTCGTAAGGGCGAACTTACAGGCATGGATACCGAAGGTGACCGTGTAAACATCACATTTGAGATTCCATCTCGTGGTATCATTGGCTTGAGAACGAATGTGCTTACAGCGTCACAGGGTGAGGCTATCATGGCTCATCGTTATAAAGAATATCAGCCTTATAAGGGTGAAATCACGCGCCGTACAAACGGATCTATGATTGTTATGGAGACGGGTACAGCCTATGCATACTCTATTGACAAGCTTCAGGATCGTGGAAAGTTCTTTATTGATCCGGGCGAAGAAGTCTATGCCGGTCAGGTTGTGGGTGAACACGTGCACGACAATGACCTTGTTATCAATGTGACGAAGGCCAAGCAGTTGACGAATGTGCGTGCCAGTGGCTCTGATGAAAAGGCTCGTGTGATTCCGAAGACAGTCATGTCGCTTGAAGAATGTCTTGAATATATCAAGGAAGATGAATATGTTGAGGTGACACCGAAGAACATGCGAATGCGTAAAATCTTACTCGATCACCTCGAACGTAAGCGTGCTAATAAGGACTAAACCATTAAATCATAACCATTATGACAGGATTATATATTTTTGTTGCATTGATTGTAGTCGCTCTTCTCGGTTGGGGAATTGCGGAATTAAAGAACCGTTCCATCACATTTGAGCATTCAGAAGAGGAACGAGAAGAGGCAGAACTGCTATATAATGAGCAGAAAGAGCATGGCTTCAAGGAGCAAAATCTAAAAGACCTTTTGGCACATAACAGTACAAAAGGTTATGATGCAATCTAAGAGCTGCGGCTTTTTATCATTATAAAGGCTAAAAATCACAGAATTTTATACAATAAATTCTAACTTAGGGCGTTACATAATAAAAGTTCATTATTATGAAACGCCTCTTTTTTTTATCTTTATTGGCTTTCTTTGTATTGAATGTTTCTGCACAAAAGAAAGTTGGGTCGTTGACAGTTATGCCAAAGGTTGGTCTCTCGCTTGCCAACATTTCTCATGGCAATAAGCTTTTTAGTGTAACGGGAACAAGCCTTGATGTGCCTTCAAATTATAGGGCAGGATTCATAGGTGGGGCTGAGTTTGAGTATCAATTTCAGTCACAATGTAGTCTTTCTTTAGGTGCTCTTTATTCCCTTCAAGGCTGCCATTACAAAGATGTTAGTAACGAAGTGCATGGGCAGGCAGGCTCATATTCAGGCTTTTCTAACACCGCTTTGGGGTTGCATTACATTCAGATTCCTGTGTTGGTTGGTATCTATTTGGCAGATGGATTGGCTGTAAAGGCTGGAGTACAACCTTCATTTCTATTAGGGGCAAGGGCGAAATATGATGTCACTAACTTTGTCGTTGGTACAGATGGCGGTGCCGTTTATGATCCCGCCAAGCATGTAAGTAAGAGTCTTAAAGGCCTTTTCGCATCGTCAGATGTAGCGATTCCTGTTGGTATCTCGTATGAATATGCCCATGTTGTGATGGAAGCGCGTTACCTGTTTAGCCTATCTAAAGTAGAAAAGACATTGGATGCAAAAAATCGTAGCTTTACCTTTACCGTAGGATATAGATTTAATTTATTAAAATAAAAACCTTATTTACCATGAGAAAAGAAATGTTCTGGGGCATTATTCTTGCCCTTTTGGTGATTGTATCGGCTTGTGAGAAACCTATTTTAGACGGAGGGCAAACCAAGAAAAAGGGCTTCCGAGTGAGTGTAACTGTTGGAGTTGGCGAGAAAGCCGCTGCAGGTGCTAAGTCAAGAGCACTTGTAGATATTGATGAGGTGTGTTCATGTTTGAATGCAGCTGTATATAAGGACGGAGTAAAACAAAATGTAATCAACCAAAAAAAGGGTGATAAAAACTTTGGAACACTTAACTTTAATCTTCCGGAGGGTGACTATCTGCTGGTTGTTATCGGTCATAGTGGAACTAAAAATGCCTCATTGGCACATGCAGATAAAGTGAAATTTGAAGGAGGATTAACAGATACTTTCCTCTATCATGAGAGTTTGCATGTGAATAGTAATATGGAAACGTCGATAACTCTTGAACGATGTGTAGCCAAAGTAGAGTTTCATGTCGATGACCCTATCCCCGAAAAGATTACTCATTTGCGCTTTACATATACAGGAGGTAGTAGTACTTTAGATGCAACTCAAGGGGTGGGCTGTGTTAATTCGCGTCAGACGGAAGTGAGAACTGTTGATAATGCTGCACATCAAGCAGCCTCGTCATTCTCCATTTACACCTTTCCTAAAGCACAAGAAGGAGAGCTTAAGGTTACCATGACGGCTTTGGGTGCAAATGAAACCATACTGGCTGAACATACATTCACGGCATTGAAGATTGTAAAGAATGGCATTAATCATGTTCGTGGGCTAACCTTTAGCAGTGGAGGAAAGCCTACTGCACGCGGAATCAAAGTGAAAGTAGAAGATGCCTGGGCTGTCTCTTTTGATACAGTAGATTGGGATTAAGAACTTTCTCAGGCTCCTATATATAATAAGGTGGAAAGATTAGACAAATCTTTCCACCTTATTATATTTATACAAAGATACCCTTAGCACCTCAATTCTTTATTATTCGATGATAGAAAAGCCGTTATACGCACGGCAAACTTCTTTTGAATATCATTCACGTGGTGCGTCTTTATTTCTTCTCGGGATAGGTTAGGTTTGCTTCTTTGATACATTCTAAGACCTCATGTAAATACTTTGCAGATTCAAAACGAGCCATAGGGAGGTCGTGAAGCAGATAGTTTCCACAGTCCATAGGGGCAGCTCCAGGGATTTCTCCTTGGTATTCAGCCACGAAACGGAATGTTCGTTTCATGAGATCTACAATGTCTTTGCTCTCTAAGTCGCCACGAAGAATGAGATAATTACCCGTTAGGCAGCCCATTGGTCCCCAATAGATGACGCGATCTTTCCATTCATCATCGTTGCGAAGAAAGGTCGCAGCAAGATGTTCTATCGTATGAATTGCACCATTATGGAGTACAGGCTCACGGTTAGGCTCTTTCATTCTGATGTCGAAAGTGGTAATAGTCTCGCCCCCAACTGTATCTTTTCTACTTACATAAATACCACGAAGCAGTTGCTCATGATTAATCGTAAAGCTTGGAATCTTATTCATTTTTATTGTTTGTTTGCTGTTTAATTTGTTCTATAAAATGTCGGGTAACCTCAAAACTCCCCTCAGCTAATTTGTCCCAGAAATCGAAATACATTTGTGCTTTGTTATCTTTCAGTGGTACATCACTGATAATTCTAAAGCTGATGAAAGGGGTTTTGAAGATATAACAGGTTTGAGCGATGCTGCAACTTTCCATGTCTACGGCAGTAGCCTCGGGGAAATGAATCATAATTTCCCGCATCTTCTCGCGTGAATCTACAAACCATTCGCCACTCACGGTTAGTCCTTCGCGGACTTGGATGCCTTCAACTTGCATGTGTATAGCCTTATCCACTAAATCCTTTGGAGCCATATAGCGGGCTGGCATGCCAAGAATCTGCCCATAGTTGCAGTTCTCTCCACAGTAAGCATCATGGTAAACGCAAGCATTTGCTACGACAACATCGCCAACGTTTAAACGTGTATCTGCGCCCCCAGCACAGCCAGTTGATATAATCAAATCAGGGTGATGATCGGCAATCATCATTGTAGTTCCGACGGCAGAGTTAACCTTTCCGATACCACATTGTTGCAGAATGATATCCTGATCATTTTGAAATACTTTCTTAAGTTGCTCGAACTCTTTGTCCATTGCAACAATAATACCTATCTTCATGCTTGTTATTTGTTTGTCTACAAAGGTAATAAAAAACTGAAACACAGCCATACGAACTATTGCTGAATATGCAATCATGCCGTATGCTCACTACGTTTATGCATGATGTCCACCGATTTGATTATTTCGTTCACGTCCTGTTGCTCCTTCATCAAAGTTTAATCCGCGTAGAAGGCTATTCTTTCCGTATCGCCTTTTGATGTCAAGTGTTGCCTCTTGTAGCTTGCGTTCGCGGGCTAATTGATGTCGTTCTTGAAGTGCATTTCGCCTTTTTTCTTCATTGTTTTCAAAGAGATTAAGTTGTATAGGCGTTTCATTCTGGTGTTGAGCAAGTGTTTCCTCAATCACATGAGAGGCCACAATCGTTATGCGACGAACCTTTAACAGGGGATTGACAATATCCTCATATAATTTAGAAATAGCATCCATGATGAGTCTTCCTGACGAAGTATATTGTGTTAGGGGATAGCTTCCGTGTGCCGTTTTGGGTACAATTCTTCCAAAACGATCCTTGGTTGTCGGTCCTATGTAACGCTTTTGAACTGTTGGATTGTCAAGTGATGTTCGGTCATATCCCACAGCAAGTGTGATGTGATCAGTCATTTTGCGTTTCTCAACGAGACTTAATGCAAGCATATCTGCCATCTCTTGCGCTACGACAAGTCCTTGTTTAAAGGTATAAGGATGTTGGAGAACCTGGCCAGAACAGAGTGAATGGTTTCTTGGTCGATAGGCTTTAATGTCTTTCATCAAGCAACTTTCATAGCCCCAAGCGTGATCTATGAGGAATTCAGCATTCACTCCAAACATTTTATAGAGTAGGGGCGAGTGGTGAAGTGAGAATCGTGCCAGCTTACCCATAGTGTCTATGCCAAAGGTTTCCAGTTTTCTTGCAGTACCTCTCCCTATACGCCAGAAATCCGTTAATGGTCGATGGTTCCATAATTTGTGTCGATAGGTCATCTCATTCAGTTCTGCAATGCGCACTCCATCGGTATCGGTGTTGGCATGTTTTGCAACAATATCCATTGCAACCTTACAGAGATAGAGATTTGTTCCGATACCAGCTGTTGCTATAATCCCTGTATTTTTCAGAACATCTCGAATCATTTTAATTGCCAACTGATGAGCTGTCATGCGGTAACTTTTAAGATAATCCGTCACATCCATAAACACTTCATCAATCGAATAAATGTGGATGTCTTCGGGAGCGATGTATTTTAAGTATATGCCGTATATCTTTGTACTGTATTCAATGTAGCGAGCCATGTGAGGAGGAGCTGCAATGTAGTCAATAGCCCAATTCTTGTGAGCTTCTAATTCGTTGTGGTAGATGCTCTTTCCATGTAGTTGATGGTCTGTCGAATTATATTTTCGATTGTCGTTTAACTCATGAATCCTTTCAACAACCTCAAAGAGACGCGCCCTTCCTGCTATGCCATAAGCTTTCAATGATGGAGAAACAGCTAAACAGATTGTTTTTTCAGTGCGTGTCACATCAGCCACAACAAGATTGGTATTGAGTGGATCTAATCCACGTTCTACGCATTCTACTGATGCGTAAAAAGACTTTAAATCGATTGCTATGTATGTTCTTTCTCGCTGCATTATTACAAAGGTAAGGAAAAAGTGGCATTCTGCAAAATCTAAAAACAGGCATGTTTTAAACTGATTAAAATTTGCTTGGTTTCCTTATAATTGCCTTGTATAATTAAAAGATAATGAAACAATTTGTTGTCTGTTATGCTTTTTCTCACTACCTTTGCAGAAAATGTTATTCAAAAAGAATAACCTACAAGAACAAACAGAATTGAACTATGAAGCATCAACTTAGGAGTGCTGTCTGTACGGAAGGCAGAAGAATGGCTGGAGCAAGGGCACTTTGGGTGGCAGCAGGTATGAAACATGAGCAAATGGGTAAACCAATTATCGCTATTGTAAACAGTTTCACGCAGTTTGTGCCTGGACATACCCACTTACATGATGTTGGTCAGTTAGTGAAACAAGAGATAGAGCAACTTGGTTGCTATGCAGCGGAGTTTAATACAATAGCTGTTGATGATGGCATTGCTATGGGACATGATGGCATGCTCTATTCTTTACCCTCACGGGATATTATTGCCGACTCAGTGGAATATATGGTTAATGCCCACAAAGCCGATGCAATGATTTGTATTTCCAATTGTGATAAAGTGACACCGGGCATGCTTATGGCAGCCATGAGGTTAAATATTCCTACTGTTTTTTGTTCAGGTGGTCCCATGGAAGCAGGAAGATGGCGTGGCGAGAATGCCGATTTGGTCACTGCAATGATTAAAGGCGCCGACCCTTCTATTACAGATGAGGAGATGAAAGAACTCGAAAGTAGTGCTTGCCCAGGCTGTGGAAGTTGTTCTGGGATGTTTACTGCTAACTCAATGAACTCACTTTGCGAGGCAATTGGACTTGGTTTACCGGGTAACGGGACTGTTCTTGCAACGCATAAGAACCGCATTCATCTTTTCAAAGATGCTGCTCGGTTAATTGTGAAGAATGCCTTAGCTTATTATGAGGACGGAGATGAGCGTGTGCTTCCACGTAATATTGCTACGCGAGATGCTTTTCTTAACGCCATGACTTTAGACATTGCCATGGGCGGAAGCACGAATACGATATTGCATTTGTTGGCAATTGCGCAAGAGGGAGAAGTTGATTTTACTCTCAACGATATCGATCTTTTGAGTCGGAAAGTACCTTGTCTTTGTATGTTGGCTCCGAATACACAACGTTATAGTGTGCAAGAGTGCAACCGAGCAGGCGGAATCCTTGGTATCATGAACGAACTGAATAAGGGTAATCTTATTCATGGTGATGTGCTTCGCGTAGATGGTTTGACACTTGATGAAGCCATGAAAGAATACGATATCACAAAGACGACGATTACTCCAAATGCTGATCGCATCTATCATAGTGCTCCCGGACGACGCTTTTCGACAGAGATGGGAAGTCAGGATACGCGTTGGGAGAAGCTCGATACTGACAGAACAGCAGGGTGTATTCGTGACCTTGCACATGCTTATACTAAAGATGGCGGACTCGCTGTGCTCTTTGGAAACATTGCTTTGAATGGGTGTGTGGTTAAAACTGCCGGTGTAGACCCTGTGCTATGGAAGTTCTCTGGGCCTGCAGTGGTGTTCGATAGTCAGGAAGATGCTTGCAACGGCATTCTTAGTGGAAAGGTAAAGAAGGGCGATTGTGTCGTTATCACCCATGAAGGTCCTAAAGGTGGTCCTGGAATGCAAGAGATGTTGTATCCTACCTCATATATTAAGAGCATGCATATGGGCAAGGAATGCGCCTTGATTACCGACGGAAGATTCTCTGGAGGCACGTCAGGTTTGAGTATAGGACATATCTCTCCAGAGGCTGCTGCAGGTGGAAATATTGGAAAGATTAAGGATGGTGATATCATCGAAATAGACATTCCAAACCGCAGTATCAATGTAAAGATGACGGATGAAGAACTTAATGCGCGTCCACAACAGCCGTTGAAACGTCACAGAATGGTGAGCAAAGCGTTGCGCGCTTATGCACAAAGTGTCACCTCGGCCGACAAAGGAGGCGTCCGTTTGGTAGAATAAGCCACATCATCACCTTATTATATATATAGACAAGAGTATGACTAAAGAAGTTATTACGGGTTCAGAAGCACTGATGCGTGCCTTGCGTGAAGAGGGCGTTGAAACTATTTTTGGGTATCCCGGAGGTGCAATTATGCCAGTGTTTGATGCACTCTATGGCTATACGAGAGGAGAAAACAAGGTGTTTGACCATATCTTGGTGCGTCATGAACAAGCCGCCGCGCATGCAGCTGAAGGATATGCCCGTGTGAGTGGACGGGTTGGAGTTTGTTTAGTGACAAGCGGTCCTGGAGCAACGAATACATTAACAGGCATTGCTGATGCTATGATGGATTCTACTCCGATAGTTGTGATTGCAGGACAAGTAAGTATTGGTGCCCTCGGTTCAGATGCTTTCCAAGAAGTTGACTTAGTAGGCGTGGCACAACCAATATGTAAGTGGGCCTATCAAATACGTAAGCCAGAAGATATTTCTTGGGCAGTTAGTCGTGCGTTTTATATTGCAAAATCAGGTCGACCAGGTCCTGTTGTGCTCGACTTACCAAAGAATGCACAGACACATACATGCGAATGGCAGCCTACAAAGACTACAAAGGTGCGCTCTTATCAGCCTTATCCAGAGCTAAATATGCAGGCGATAACTGATGCTGCACGCCTAATCAATGGAGCTAAAAGACCATTTGCACTCGTAGGACAAGGTGTTGAGTTGGGTAACGCGCATGAGGAACTGTTGCAATTCCTTGAAAAAGCAGATATTCCTGCTGGCAGAACATTGCTTGGTTTGTCGGCGCTTAGTTCACAACATCCATTGAACATGGGTATGTTGGGTATGCATGGAAGTTATGCAACGAATATGAAGACGCAGGAATGTGATGTGCTCATTGCCATCGGAATGCGTTTCAGTGACCGCGTAACAGGCCTCCCTGAGACTTATGCAAAGCAGGCAAAGGTCATTCATTTGGATATCGATGCATCTGAATTTGACAAGAACATCAAAACAGATGTCGCTGTTTTGGGAGATTGTAAGCAAAGTCTTCCAGCTATAACTGCTTTGTTGAATAAGGCGGAGCATAAAGAATGGATTGCTTCTTTCAATGAATATGCCGAACAAGAACAACAGCGTGTTATTGAGAAAGATATTCATCCAACCGAAGGTCCTTTGCTGATGGGAGAGGTTACTCACGTTGTTTCCGAAGCAACCCAAGGCAAAGCGATTCTTGTAAACGATGTAGGACAGAACCAAATGATATCGAGTCGCTACTTTAAGTTTGAGCAAAAGCGTTCTATTGTGACGAGTGGCGGCTTTGGAACGATGGGCTTTGGCCTCACTGCTGCTATCGGTGCATGCTATGGTTCGCCCCATCGCACAGTGTGTTGCTTTATGGGAGATGGTGGCATTCAAATGAGCATACAAGAGTTTGGCACGATAATGGAGCACCAAATCCCAGTGAAGATGATTCTCTTAAACAACACATTCTTAGGGAATGTGCGTCAGTGGCAAGACTTGATGTTTGGCCATCGCCATTCGTTTACAGAGATGATGAATCCTCGTTATGGCGATATTGCTCGCGGATATGGCATTGCCTATGATTTTGTTACTGATAGAAAAGACCTCAAAGCAAAGGTAGACAAGATGCTTTCTACAGCTGGTCCTTATCTTCTTGAATGTGCTATTAAGCCCGATGAAGACATTGTTCCCATGACACTTCCGGGTAAAAGTGTTAATGAAATGCTACTCGAACTGCATTATTAATAGTAATAAAGCGTAATCAGATGAGTCAAGAAAAGAAACTCTATACACTACTTGTTTATTCCGAAAATGTCGCGGGAATGCTTTCTCAGATATCCGCCGTGTTCACACGAAGGCAAGTTAACATCGAAAGTATCAATGCTTCGGCCAGTACTATCCCTAATGTTCATAAGTATACGATAACAGCTTGGAGTGATGAAGAGCAGATAATAAAAATCACAAAGGCTATAGAGAAGAAGATAGATGTTGTGAAAGCCGACTTCTATACAGATGATCAACTCTTTATTCACGAAGTAGCGCTCTATAAGATTGCCACTCCTGTGCTCATGAAAACTCCTGAAGTGTCGCGCACTATCCGTAAACACAATGCGCGGATGCTGGAAGTTAATCCTACATATACGACTGTGTTGTTGAATGGGCTGACTGAAGATATCATCAGTCTTTATGATAGTCTTGATGCTTTTGGCTGCATCTTACAATATACTCGTAGTGGGCGCATTGCTGTAACAAGAAGTTATGATGAGCCGATTTCTGTGTTTCTAAATCATCAAGAACAAAACAATCATGGAGAAACTGAGTAAAATCGGCAGTTATGAACTGCTTGCCGAGCCTTTTCATTGTGATTTCTCACACCATCTTTTCATGGGAAACCTCGGTAATCATCTATTGAATGCTGCTGACTTCCATTCCAACGAGCGCGGTTATGGTATGCATTATCTCAACACCATTCAGCGCACTTGGGTGTTGTCGCGGCTTACTATAGAGATGAATGAGATGCCAATCGCCTATGATCGCTTTAGGGTTGATACTTGGGTTGATGCCGTTGTGCGTTTCTTCACGAGTCGGAATTTCCGAATTTCTAAAGACAATCGGGTGATAGGTTACGGCAAGAGCATCTGGGCAATGATTGATACCATCACACGACAACCTGTTGATATCCTTAATATACGCGATGGATTAATCTCGCAATATGTTGATGTCCTGACCCCTTGTCCTATTGAAAAAGGTTCGAGAGTGAAGATTTCTAACGAAGCAAAAGGTATGCGTTCAATCGCTACAACCTATAGCGATGTTGATATGAATGGGCATATCAATAGTGTAAAATACATTGAGCACGTGCTTGATCTGTGGTCGCTTGACTGGTATAAACAATATCGTATTAAGCGTTTTGACATTGCTTATGTGGCAGAAAGTCATTGTGGAGACGTGCTAAATTTCTATCTTGAAGAAGAGAAAGAGCATACATTCGCAGTACGTATTACAAAAAGTAATGAATTAACGACAAAAGAAATTGAAGTTGTAAGATGTAAGCTTGTTTTTGTAAAAAAATGAAATTAAATTTGTTTGTATCTTAATAAAGCGTTATCTTTGCACGCAGATATCGAATAGTTTGAACCGCATTTCCCTTTTTGGGATGCACATTTTATGATGATATGGCAGAAATGAATTTCGGTGGCGTTATAGAAACCGTTGTCACAAGTAAAGAGTTTCCCGTAGAGAAAGCTCGCGAAGTATTGAAAAACGAAACAATTGCTGTTATCGGCTATGGTATTCAAGGACCAGGACAGGCTTGTAACCTACGCGACAATGGCTTTAATGTCATTGTGGGTCAGCGTGAAGGAAAGACCTATGAAAAGGCAAAGGCTGATGGTTGGGTGCCAGGAGAGACGTTGTTCTCTATTGAAGAGGCTGTTCAAAAAGGAACATTTATTTGTATGTTACTTTCTGATGCTGGGCAAATTGCTGTGTGGCCAAAGATTAAACAATATTTGACACCCGGCAAAACACTATATTATTCTCATGGCTTTGCAATCAATTGGCAAGACCGAACAGGGGTGGTTCCTCCGAAAGACATCGATGTTGTGATGGTTGCTCCAAAGGGTTCTGGTACGTCTTTGCGTACAATGTTCCGTGAAGGACGTGGCATCAATTGTTCGTATGCAGTCTATCAAGACGTTTCTGGCCATGCTGAAGAGAAGACATTGGCAATCGGTATCGGCATAGGTTCAGGTTATTTGTTCAAGACAACCTTCCAGCGTGAGGCTACATCAGACCTTACTGGCGAGCGTGGTTCACTCATGGGAGCGATGGAGGGACTTTTTGAAGCGCAGTATGAGGTGCTTCGTGAACATGGTCATTCACCTTCAGAAGCCTTCAATGAAACGGTAGAAGAGATGACACAAAGTCTCATGCCACTCTTTGGAGAGAAAGGAATGGATTGGATGTATGCCAATTGTTCAACAACAGCTCAACGCGGAGCTTTAGATTGGGCACCACGTTTCCGCGAAGCAATTAAACCTGTAATGGAATGGCTTTACCTTAGTGTGAAGTCTGGAAATGAAGCTCAGATTGCTATAGATAGTAACTCTAAGCCTGACTATCGTGAGAAATTGAATGCTGAGCTTGAAGCAATGCGTAATAAAGAAATGTGGAAAGCAGGTGTTACCGTGCGCACATTAAGACCCGAAAATAATTAATTTTTTCTCGTACATAATGTTGTAAGGGGCGACTTCCGTGAGGGAGTTACCCCTTTTTCTTTTCATGATATGCAATGAGATATTCCATAGCGTATAACTAAATGAATTGTTGATATCCATGCTTAACTCCCCCCATTAAGATACTTAAATTTCGTCAAACATTTAATCTTTATTACTCTGTTATGGTTTATTTCTTATATACATTAACGTGAGTTCGACGAATTCAGAACAAAGCGTGCTGTATGTCAAAGATTCTTTGCACATTGATGCACGGTTTCTTTGGAAACAGACAATAGGCAGCAATAGCCCATAATAAGTTGACGATGAAATTGTCAAAGCATCTATGCCTGGAGTGTTCCACTTGGGCAATGTTCTTAAGTTCATCATTCACCGTTTTTATAATGGCTCTTTTTCTGAGTAAAAGTATGTCTGAAACACTCATTAAAACTCCTTTCATGTTACTTTTCAATTTGGTAATAAGTTGTATTCTGCCAACGAAAAGCCTTTGAAGGATAGTGGGGATTTTTAGGACATGTCTTAAATGTTTTTGCTTTATTTTCGTATTTCAATATTAATTATTAACTTTGCACCCATGTTAATTGAAAATTAACTTGTGATAACGAAAATGAAAGCGACGAAACATATTATTTCATCCACAGAGACTTGCATCTTTGGAAAAGAAACTGTTAGTACTGATGTTATGTTTGTTGCTATTATTGGTGCTAAACTACAAAAAATTTCTTTGGAAGGAAAGATGGAAAAGATGTTAAATTATTTGGTTGTTTCAAATAATTTTATACTCTCTCTCTCTCTCTCTCTCTCTCAGAGGACATTATAAACATTCTTTTATTAATAATTCTTGCGCACGTGCATCAATGGCGGTGTGCAGGGAGTTTTGTTTCCCATATTCCGTTGGGTGGTCTATCGTGCCAAGCGGAGTATGGGATTTTTGTTTGATGCTGCAGCTTCTATGTTCCAGCATTTATTCTTCCTCGTTGATACATATTGCGAACAGAATTAATAAACAAACATTTTTAGATACTTATTTAATTATTGCAAATTATGAAGAAAGTCAGTAAAACCGTGAGGCAACGGTATGTGAATCCGACTATCGAGATAGTCAGGGTTGAGTCTGAGGGTAACTTCCTTGCAGGAAGTCCTGTAGTTCGTCCTGGTGGTGGTGGTACTCCTCCATCGCAAGGTGGTGTTCACGTTATTGATGCTAATGAGGAGAACGGAGGTGACGATGATAACCTCGAAGGGTAGTATGTTCAGTTGACGAGTAAACGAGTTGACATGTTTAGTAGGCAAGTTTACTGGTTGACAAGGTAACTGGTTGACAAGTTTACTGATAGACAAGGTAACAAACATACGCGTTGACAAGTAAACAGATTATTATTAAAGCAAAAAATAATTTAATTAAATAAAGCTTTCCCTCTATAATGGACATTATTCTCTGAACCCTTTATAATTCTCTCATCTATCCTCCTCTCTACTGTGGAGGGGGCTGAGAGGGGCTGTGGGTGAGGCTTTTTTATTTTATCAATTAATGAACAAACTATTTTTTTACGCCTGCTCGGCACTCTTGGCCAGCGGCGCAGCGTTGACGGCAATGTCATGTGCTGACAACGATTTAGATAACGGCGGTACGAACGGCAATGGTTCCGTTGTCCGTTTTAGTGTAAACGATGTGCAGGAGGGTGCTATCTCTCGTGGTGCGATGACACGCGGTGCCATCACTCCCGGCTTGGGCAGCGGCGACCTCGCTGGCGGTAAGCTCACAGCTCACAGCAATCGCAATATTGATGTGTGCTTGATAGAGACTACCGTTGAGGGTGTCAACCCTGTTAAGGTTGATGCAAGCACACGTGCAAATATTATAAAGGATGCAACCTTAGGCGACTTCTCCGCCTCTGGTGTCCGTGGAACAGCAGGCACTGGTATTCTCAATACTCCCGAGTGGTTCCATGCCAAGAAGACCAGGAGCAATGGCGAACTCTATACGCCTATCTATTGGGCATTCGCACAGCCAAAGGCCCGCTTCTTTGCGGTCTATCCTAACACAGAAAGCTATACGAAGATGACCATCAATGCCACCGATGCTACCAGTGGCTGTCCAAGTGTTGATTTCGAGGTTGATGAGGACGTAACAAAGCAGGTTGACTTAATGACGGCTTGTACGGGCGATGTGGAATATGCCACACTGGGAGTACAGCCAAAGACCAGCCTCGACTTCCGTCATGCCCTTACGGGTATCCGCTTTGCCGTTGGTCAAAACCTCTCTTGGAACAAGACGATTGATAAGGTAGAGCTGCGTAACGCCGTGATGAAGAGCAAGTATGTACTTTCAAAGCAATTTGACGGCACTGGTGCAGCATGGGACCACACGAGTGACACCCGCGGTACAGCCAGACTCCACGGTGTCAGCGTGAGCACAAGCGAAAACCCTAACGTCACTATCATGGGTAAAGATGGCGATAACTACACGTTCTATATGATTCCGCAGCAGCTCACAGGTTTTGTCACTGCCTACGTACATTGTACCGATGGAACTGAAATCACCGTCCCATTGAAGGGTGAATGGAAAGCCGGAACCACTCGTACTTACAAGCTAAGCCAGACCACCTCTACTTGGGCTTACACGCTTACAGCCACTGGCCCAAGTGCTGCTGCTTACGATGCAACAACGACAGATAATTACGGCATCACAAGTTATCGTACAGACCCTGCCACACACGTTCAGCAGGCAGTGGCATGGAAGGTCGTAGGTTACGATGCCGACGGCGATGGTACTTTCACTATGGCTGAGAAACCAGCTTGGCTGACCAGCCTTAGCAAGACTCAGGGCGATGGTGGCACTGCTGCCGACCAGGGTACAGCCACATTGAGAAAAGACGTTATCGATTTGCTCGCTAAGCGTAATAACGAGCTAAAGACTGCTACGCCTTTAGGTTCAACATCAAATCCTTACGACCTTTCAACCAAGGGTGGTACTGAAAATCGTAGCACAGCCAATTCTTATTTGATTTCAGCTCCCGGCGTTTATCGCATCCCGCTTGTTTATGGTAATGCTATTAAGAATGGGGCAACGAATTCAAATGCGTATATCAGCCATGCGCCTACGGGTACATCAAACGAGCGATATGTCTTGCGTAACTTCCAAGACCATGCAGGCAACCCCATCACCGACCCTTGGATAGAGAAGACCCATGGCGGTGCCAACGCTGGTGTCGATGGTGCAGAATTAGTCTGGGCTGATGCTGCCAACCTTGTTCATCTTTCTTCTACGCCAATCAAGCATGATGGTGGTGATGCATTTCTCGAGTTTGAAGTTAAGGCAAGCGACATCCAGAGCGGTAATGCCGTTGTTGCTGTCAAGAAGGGTGGCACCATTGTTTGGTCATGGCATTTGTGGTTTGCTCCTAAGGATGCGCTCGATAAGATAAAGGTTACCAACCATCAAAACGTAGATTATTACTTCACCAAGGAAGCTTTGGGTTGGAAGCCAACCCAGTGGAGTGGTTCTACTTATTCAAGTGCACGTACAGTCAAGGTGAAGGTCGAACAGACAGTTGCAAACAACAGTACAAAGGAGGTTTCTAAATTTACTATTACCCAGAATCCTGGTAGCGTAAAGACGGGTGCTACCACCCTTTATCAGTTTGGTCGTAAGGATGCCTTCCCTGGTGTAGCAACTGCAGATATCAAGCAAGGAAGTATTACCGAAAATGCAGGTGATAACATGTCAATCCAGAATGGTATTCAGAACCCTGGTAATTTCTACACGGATGGTGGTTCGTGGTATAATTTTCCTCCAGCAGGTTATACTTGTTACAACTTTTGGTCTGCAGATAATACGGTAACAGGGGGTAATGACAATTCTGTCGTCAAGACCGTTTACGACCCTTGTCCTGTAGGTTTCAAGATGCCAGCAAGTAATGCGTTTACTGGTTTTACGGCTAATGGTCAAGACTTTGGCCCAATGAATGTTGATGGCACAAACGATGAGCAGACTTACCAAAACAACTTCGGTCATAATTTCTGGACGAACGGTAGTAAGACTGCTACTATCAACTTCCCTGCTTCGGGCTGGCGTAACAGCAATGGTTCGCTGGGCAACGTCGGCGACAACGGTTTCTATTGGCCGGCGGTTCCGAAAGGCACGACCCTCGGTTGCGAGCTGAGCTTCGCCAGTGTCTTCGTGTGCCCGCTGAACTTCGGCTACATCTTTCGGTCTTCTGGGTTCGCGGTGCGTCCGGTCTCAGAATAATTCGATTGATTTGATTCATTTGATAATTTAATTCATTTTCCTACCCCTATACGAGAAGTGATTTCTGGTTGGGGGTAGGTTTTCATTTATATGAGGGTAGTGCACCAAATTGGAAAAAACACGCTTCTGAGCGACTCAGAAAGGGCAAAAAGAGAAAAAATACGCTTCTGCACGGCGCGGAAAGGCCAAAAAGAGAAAAAACATGCTTCTGCACGGCGCGGAAAGGCCAAAAAGAGAAAAATTACGCTTCTGCACGATGCAGAAAGGTCAAAAAGAGGAAAAACACGCTTCTGCACGGTGCAGAAAGGCCAAAAAGAGAAAAAAAATGCTTCTGCACGATGCAGAAAGGTCAAAAAGAGTAAAAACACGCTTCTGCACGATGCAGAAAGATCAAAAAGAGAAAAAATACGTTTCTGAGTGACTCAGAAAGGGCTAAAAAGAGGAAAAACATGTTTCTGAGTGACTCAGAAGTGCTAAAAAGTGAGAACACTCCTTTCTGAGCGACTCAGAACGATTAAAAAGAGAAAAGTCATGCTTCTGAGTGACTCAGAAAGGTCAAAAAGAAGAATTACATAGACGAAAGTGGTTTATTGTGCACAAAGAGAGAAGGGAGAATGTTGAAAAGTGGCTTTCTAAAGTTTTAAAGAAGAGTTTTGTGCTTTTGTAGGCAGTGGCAAGGCTGCCATAGAGACGAATGGATGAGGGAGATTGTGGGATTGTGGTTATTGCGCTTTTTCTTTATAGAAAGAAAGCCCCTCCTGGCGAAGTAGACGCAGGAGAGGCTTGAATGTCATTATAAAACGTAAAGCACGAGTTTCACTCCAAAGTTTCTTCCCATGTTGAAAAGACCTTTTTGACCTGTCGTTGGGTCGGCACCTATATACTTCAATCGGCTGAGATGATTTTGATAAGCACGATTAAAGATGTTGTTGGCAGTCAGATAGAGCGATGCTCTTCGATGTCCATTGAAACGCAAGTCCGTACCCGCACTGAAGTTTACGAGTGTGTATGACGGAGTTGCGGTTTCTGTATCATTGGCTGCATAGAAGTGGTTTTGTCTCAGGTTACATTCCATTGAGGCAGAAACATACGTGTTGTTCAGCAACTGACCATCGCGAACGAGGTCGTAACGGAGTTCAGAATTCCAACGTGGAGCGGGTGTCCAAGGCAGATACTTTGATTCACGTGGTTGGTTCAACTGAATGCTATTGACGTATGAAAAGCTATTTTGGAAGTGCAAACGACTAATCGGATGCAGGTCGACCATAGCCTCTCCACCTACTAATCTGGCGTTACCTTGTGTGTATTTATAGGTGGGACAATTTTGTGTAATGACGCCATTGAGTTTCTGACTAAAGATATAATTGTCAATGAAACTGGCGAAAACAGAGACTTGTGCAGACACAAGTTGTGAGGTTATATCCCACCCGGCATCAAGCTGCCAGCTATGTTCTGGCTTCAAATCTGCGTTTCCGAGCATATATTGTTGCGTACCTTCGTGCACACCATTGCATGCAAGTTCGCCGAGGTTTGGTGCGCGGAAGCCGCGTGCCACATTCAAGCGCATATTCATTTTGTCGGTCAGGGCATAGACAGCTCCAACACTTCCTGACACACTTCTAAAGTCTCTCTTGAATGCAGTGAATTGAGTGTTAAGTTCTTTGCTGTTGAGATGACGGTTATCGAAGCGCAAACCACCGCTCAAGGTCAGTTGATTAATCTTGTAAGACGTTGTGGCAAACGCACCGAAATCAAACAGATTATAGTTTGGAATCAAGAATTCGTCACCAAGATTCCTATTGTTTTGTATCATACCATTGGCTCCGACAGTGAGTTTCCAACCATCTTTCTCTGGGAAGAGATAATGAAAATCATAGTTCACCGTTTGGAGTTTCATGTCTAATCCCGGTTCGGTTTCGCTGTCTTCAAACTCTTGTCGGCGATTCTGTTGATAGCCAACGAGGGCATGAAGCGTTCCTTCTCCAATATAAAATGAGTTGTCGAGCACTGCCTTATAATGGTGAATCTGTTGGAACGGCAATTTTCTTCCATAGCGGAAAGACGTGCTTCGTTCGCCCTCTGCAATGCCGGGAGTGAGATGATAGTAGTCAAGAATGAGATGGCTGTAACCCCATTGCTTGTTCAAGCCAAGCATGGCATTGGCTGCTTTCTCGCGAAACTGCGTGCCAACCACGTAATTGTCTACCTTATTCTTATAGTCGTGAGCAAGTTTCTGCGACCATCTTCCATCCCAAACAAAGCCATTTTTGTTGCCACTGAAATTGGCAGAATAGCCAAAAAGCCCATTGTTTGTTTGGTATTCTGACGACACATTAGCCTGCATCTTGTTTTTACCCATGACAGGATCTCCATGGAAAATCATCACGCCGGCAAGCGCATCAGAGCCATACATGAGTGAAGCTGGGCCTTTAAGTATCTCTACTGACGAGATACTTTGAGGGTCAATCTCAATGCCATGTTCGTCTCCCCACTGGTTGCCTTCTTGCCGAATACCATCATTTACGACTGCCAATCGGTTGAAACCCAAGCCACGAATGACCGGCTTTGATATGCCTCCGCCTGTTGTTATCTGCGAAACTCCAGGCTCATGACTAACGGCATCAATGATGTTTGTAGCCGATGTAGCATGCAATTGCTGTTGAGTGACAACCGAAATTGGCGTTGGTGATTCCTTCATTAGCGTCTTTCCAGTGAGTCCTGTCACGACAATTTCATTGATCATTGCGTTCGATTCATGCAGTTTAAAGTCGGCAGTTGATGTTGTTGTTAGATTGATTTTGCAAATCTCTGTCTGATGACCTAAGTAGCTCACTTGCACGGTAATTGTCTTTGATGGCAAGTCATGCAGGGCATAATTTCCATTGGCATCGGTGGTCGTTCCCTCTGAAAGTTCGGGAATATAAATGGTAACTCCGACAAGCGGACTATTGTCTATCGCGTCAATCACCTTGCCAGTGAGTGATGCATTGGTGCCCAACGGCGCTGCAGTTGCCCAGAGACACAAACTCATGAGCAATGCTAATAGTATTGATTTCTTCATTCTTTTATGCTATTTAAGGGTTATTTATCACGCCTCGACAAGCACGTCGCGACGCGTTTTTAATCATTTATGGATGCAAAAGAATGAAGGGTGGGGCACGTGTAAAATGAGTTTGACCCGTAAAGGACGTTAAGGCTTGCTGTAAAAGAATAAGTGCTTTGGCCTTTACGGTGTTGAAGAGGCGCACACCAATTGTCCTTGCACCGAGAAATGGCAGTGAAAGAAACTGGCAAAGCAGGCAATTGTCAACCTGATTGTCAATGGAATTGATGTGCCCATTATGGTGGATATGATGCAGACATGCCGTACATTCGGTTGTTATTTGTGGCATAGCACGATGCACATGAACCGAAGTTAGCAATAACATTGGCGCGAATACCAACAATAGTAGTCGTGCAGTTATCCTTCTTTTATACCTTTGTCTGTTCATCGCCTGCAAAGTTAAGCGAATTCTTTTGAATCGTCTTGCGATAACTTATTAAAATAGTTTAATCGTCGTGGATTTCATCTCATGACATGAACACATTCCAAGCATAAAACGATTGTTGGGAAAGCCCGTGTGCTTCCATGATAGAAAGGTTTGCGGTTTGCGTCAAATTGAGCTGTGAAGTGACGCAGATTGTAAGGTCGTTTGCCTCAAATTATCGAGTGAAATGCACCGAATTGCAATCGTTTTCCATATCAATGGCGGTCGAAAAGCAAGGGATTGCCTTGTGGAGGCAATGATATCGGCGCATGATATTATTGATTTTTTCTCGTTTTATCATGAAAAATATCTATCTTTGCACGAAATAAACGTTTATAAACAACATCATGAAAGCTTTGAAGGAATATCTACCAGACCTGCTGGTAGTCATTATTTTCGCGGTAATATCATTTGCCTACTTCTTCCCTGCGGATGTAGACGGACGCATACTCTACCGACATGACGCATCGGCGGGACGTGGAGCAGGACAGGAAACGGCTGAATATCACGAGCGTACCGGTAAGGTTTCGCGTTGGACTAACGCCACTTTCAGTGGTATGCCGACTTATCAGACGGCGCCATCTTACAAGAGTGTAAGTGTGCTTAATCAAGCAGTGAAGGCCTATCACCTGTGGCTTCCAGAGAACGTTTGGTATGTCTTTGCCTATCTTCTGGGCTTCTATATCCTGCTTCGGGCCTATGATTTCCGACGGGCTTTAGCCGTTTTAGGCTCTATCATATGGGCTTTCTCATCGTATTTCTTTATCATCATCGCTGCCGGACACATCTGGAAGGTGATGGCTTTGGCCTATCTTCCACCGCTGATAGCAGGCATCGTGCTCTCTTATCGGGGCAAATATCTATGGGGGTTCATTGTCACGGCAATCTTTGCAGCCTTTGAAGTTGATGCCAATCATGTGCAGATGACCTATTATTATCTGTTCATCATCCTCTTTATGATTATTGCTTATCTGGTCGATGCTGTCAGAAAGAAGACCATGAAGCAGTTTATGAAGGCCACAGCCGTATGTGCTGCGGGTGCATTGATTGGTGTGTTGATGAATATTTCCAACCTTTATCACACCTGGCAGTATGCTCAAGAGAGCATGAGAGGCAAGAGTGAACTCGTCAAGAAGAATGCAGCCAATCAGACTAACAGCGGACTTGACCGCGATTATATCACGCAATGGAGTTATGGTGTGGATGAAACTTGGACGCTGCTCGTGCCGAATACCAAGGGCGGAGCATCGGTTCCGTTGGCTGCCAACACTGAGGCCATGAAGATTGCCGACCCGAATTTCATGCAGATTTATCAGCAGTTGGGGCAGTATTGGGGCGAACAACCGGGCACAAGTGGGCCAGTCTATGTGGGCGCTTTCGTGCTGATGCTTTTCGTCTTGGGGCTGTTTATTGTGAAAGGTCCCACGAAATGGGCGCTATTGGCAGCCACAGTGTTGAGTGTTTTGCTTTCGTGGGGGCGTAATTTCATGCCGTTTACCAACTTCTTCCTTGACTACATACCGATGTACAGCAAGTTCCGAACGGTGGCATCTATACTTGTTATTGCCGAGTTTACCATACCGTTGCTCGCTATGATGACGCTGAAGAAGATTGTAGACGAGCCGGATATTCTGACAAAGAAAATCAAATATGTCTATATCAGCTTTGGTCTGACGGCCGGCATTGCCCTGCTCTTTGCCCTCATGCCGACGCTTTTCTTCTCTGATTTCATTTCAAGTTCAGAGATGCAAGCCCTGAAATCAATCCCTGCCGAATATCTTACGCCACTGCTGTCCAACCTGAGAAGTATCCGCGAAAGCATATTCACGGCCGACTGTTGGCGGTCGTTCTGGATTATCGTTATCGGCACATTGTGTCTCTTCCTCTACAAAATGAAGAAGCTGCGGGTAGAGTTTATGATGATTGCAATTACTGTTTTGTGTCTTGCCGACATGTGGCAAGTGAACAAACGCTACCTCAATGACGGCATGTTTGTAGAGAAGAGCGTGCGCGAACAGGCACAACCGATGACGCAGACAGACCGTCAGATACTGCAAGACAAGGCCTTGGACTATCGTGTTCTGAACTTTGCAAGCAACACGTTCAACGAGAATGAAACCAGTTTCTATCATAAGAGTATCGGCGGATATCATGCTGCCAAGCTGCGCAGATACCAGGAATTGATTGATGCTTACATCAGTCCTGAGATGCAAAAGACCATGCCCGCCATCGCACAGGCAGCCGGAGACATGACCAAGGTCAATGGAAACAGCATCTTCCCTGTGCTGAACATGCTCAATGCCAAATACTTCATTGTGCCTCTTCAAAGCAATCAGACGGTGGCAATACAGAACCCTTACGTCTATGGCAATGCTTGGTTTGTGGATAAAATCACTTATGTGAAGAATGCAAATGAAGAACTTGACGGACTTGGAAAACTTGACTTGCGCCATGAAGCCATTGCCGATGCACGCTTCCAGAGTCAGTTGGGCGAGTCAAAAGCCCAAGACAGCACCTCAATTGTAAAGATAACAGCCTACGAACCCAATCAACTCACGTATGATGTGCGTAGTGTTACGGGGGGAATTGTGGTCTTTTCCGAGATATTCTATCCCGAATGGACGGCTACAGTCGACGGGAAAGCCGTGGAGTTAGGCCGTGTAAACTATGTGCTTCGCGCGCTGAATGTTGACAAGGGACATCATACGGTGGTGCTTACCTTTGATCCTAAGAGTGTAAAGCAAACCGAAACCGTGGCTTATCTCTCTTATGGTGTGCTGCTGTTGGTAGTGCTTCTGGGTGTCTACTTCAAGAGAAAAGAAGATAAAAAATCACAAGCTTAATTGCGTTTTCAGGCTTTGCGTTAATGGATGACGTAGCCTGCTCTATACAAACAGGCTTTATGAATGTTGTAAAATCATTCGTAAAGCCTGTTTTTGTGAATGAAACGATGTGTCGTTTCCTTTGCTTTAGAATGTTCGTCAGTCATGTTATGATGGATTGTTAATGCCTTTCCATTTCTTCATAAAGGCTTGAAGTTTCTCTTTTGTGAGTGCCATGAATGCCTGATAGTCTTCACTTTCTGGATTGAAAGGTTTGTGCTGAAGTGCTTCTTTGATAGGTTTCCATTCGCGCATCATCGTGAATACGTCGGCATGGAAGTAGGTTTCGGCAAATTGTTCCCATATATATTCCACGGCTTGAGGGCTTGGATGCAACATGTCTTCTTTGTAGAAGCGGTAGTCTCTCAGTTCATCCATTACGAGTTCATAGGCAGGGAAGTAGTCTACTTGAGGCATTTGTGTCAATGATTCAGCGGCCAATAGTAGGACAGCCTTGCTGAGTTGGCTTCCATGAAAGCCGTATTTGGCATATCGAATGGGGCTGACGGTGACGAGAATGTGCATGTTTGGATTGCAACGGAGCAGACATTGCACGGCTTGTTGTAGGTAGTCAGTACATGCTTCGACACTCAACATACGCTCATCAAATAGTGATTGAGGTCTCTTTTGGCAGTTATCAACAATCTCTCCCGTCTCTTTCAGCACATAAACATGGTTGGTTCCGAGCGTGATAAAGGCTACATCGGGCTTGAAATCATCCGTTTCACAATGTCGTTCAATGCTATGAAGGATGCTTGCAGGGTTATACATCACGCCATAAGGATTGATTATAGTAGGGAATTGCTCATCTCTGAACTTGCTTCCAATGCTTTCTGTAAAGCAAGAACCAATGAAAAATAAGCGTTGAGCAGGTTTGATTTGCCAGGAAGATGGCTCAATATTGACTTTTGTTCTAAATTCCATACATCATTCTTTGTTGGTTTTTGCAAAGTTACGGATATTCTTTTGAAGGGCAATTTGCTTTTCATGATTTATTGATTCAATTGCTTTGATTTTGAAAATAATGTGTTATTTTTGTGTCAAAGTAACGAAAACGTTGAACCATGGAAGAGAAACTACCGCACGAGTTCAGTCAGTTTTATCTGCAAGATGTGACCTTTGCCAACCTCATGATGCGCAGAATCTACAATGTTTTGATTGTAGCCAACCCCTATGATGCCTTTATGTTGGAGGACGATGGGCGCATAGAAGAGAAAGTTTACAATGAATATATGGAGTTGGGACTACGCTATCCGCCGATGTTCACACGCGTATCGACAACCGAAGAGGCTATGGTGACATTGCAAACTACAAACATCGACCTCGTTATTTGTATGCCAGGAACGGCTGATAACGATGCTTTTAGTGTGGCAAGGTCTATCAAACAAGCCTTTAAAAACATTCCATGTGTGGTGTTAACTCCCTTTTCTCACGGCATAACCAAACGTATGAAGAACGAGGATTTACGTATGTTTGACTATGTGTTTTGCTGGTTGGGAAACACCAATCTCATTCTTTCCATCATCAAATTGATTGAGGATAAGATGAACATTGCACACGATATACGAGAGAGTGGGGTGCAAATGATCTTATTGGTTGAGGATAGTATTCGGTTCTATTCTTCCATTCTGCCCAACCTTTATAGTTATATCCTCGCACAAAGTAAGCGCTTTTCCACTGAAGCATTAAACAAACATCAGGCTACTTTACGTATGCGTGGTAGGCCAAAAGTAGTCTTGGCACGCACTTATGAGGAGGCAATGATCATCTATAATCAGTTTTCTGACAACTGCCTTGGCGTCATTTGTGATGCTCGTTTCCCTATGAAGGAGACCTCAACTGACGAAAATGATAAGCTACCTTCACCGCTTCGAGACACTGATGTGTATAAAGACCCAGAGGCAGGACTAAAACTTTTGCGTGCAATCCGAGCCAAAGACGAATATGTTCCACTGATCATGGAGAGCTCGGAAAGTGCAAACCGCGAGAAGGCCGAAGCCGAAGGATTTCGCTTTGTGGATAAAAACTCTAAGCAAATGTCCTTAGATTTGCGTAGAATTATGGAGGAACATATGGGTTTTGGCGACTTTATCTTCCGCAATCCAAAGACACATGAGGAGATTGTTCGCATCAAGTCGTTGAAAGATTTGCAAGATAACATCTTCCAAATCCCTAATGATTCCATGCTCTATCATATCTCTCGGAACCACATGAGCCGTTGGTTGAGCGCACGAGCAATATTCCCTGTGTCGCAGTTTCTACGTGGAATCACGTGGCATAAGCTACAAGATGTTGACGCACATCGACAGATAACCTTCGATGCAATCGTACAATATCGCCACATGAAGAACCTTGGTGTCGTCGCTGTTTTTGACAGAATGAAGTATGACCGCTATGCCCACTTCGCACGAATTGGCGAAGGTTCGCTCGGTGGTAAAGGCAGAGGACTGGCTTTTTTGGATAATATCATCAAGTTACATCCTGAGTTTAACGGCTTTGAAGGCGTCAAAGTGCAGATTCCAAAGACGCTCGTGTTGTGCACAGATGTGTTTGATCAATTCATGGAGACCAACAATCTTTATCCTATTGCCCTAAGCGATGCAAGCGATGAAGATATTCTTCAGCACTTCCTTCAAGCGCAATTGCCCGACACAATGATAGCCGACTTCCTCACATTCTTTGATGCTGTGAAGGCTCCTATAGCCATACGGTCGTCAAGTTTGCTTGAAGACAGCCACTATCAACCCTTTGCTGGCATCTACAACACCTACATGATACCTTGCTTAGACAATCGAGATGCAATGTTGGAAATGCTTGCTTGCGCTATCAAGAGTGTTTATGCATCGGTTTATTTCCGTGATTCCAAGGCCTACATGAAGGCAACCAGCAATGTCATTGACCAGGAAAAGATGGCTGTTATCCTACAAGAAGTAGTGGGAAAACAATATGATGACCACTTCTATCCAACGTTTAGTGGAGTACTTCGCTCGTTGAATTATTATCCCATTGGCGACGAATTGCCCGAAGAAGGCATTGCTTCGTTGGCCTTAGGCTTAGGAAAATATATCGTAGATGGCGGTCAAACGCTGCGTGTTTCGCCTTATCATCCTCATCAGGTGTTGCAAATGAGCGAATGGGATATTGCACTTCGCGACACACAAACACAGTTCTATGCACTTGATATGGCACCCGTTGGTCGACAATTCAAGGTAGACGACGGCTTTAATATCCGAAAACTAAAGGTCAAGGAGGCTGAAAAAGATGGCTCGTTGCGTTATATCTGTTCTACTTTTGACCCTTATGACCAAGTGATTAACGACGGATTCTATGATGGAGGGCGTAAGATTATCTCATTTGTAGGCGTACTTCAACATGATGTTTTCCCTCTTCCTGAGTTGTTACAGATGGCAATGAAGCACGGAAGTGAAGCCATGAAACGACCTGTAGAGATTGAGTTTGCATGCAATCTTAACGACGATGGATCGGGTGAACTCTATCTGTTGCAGATTCGACCAATAGCAGATGCTCGGCAGATGTTAGACAAAGATCTGTCTAAAGTGCCTGATGAGGCGTGCCTGTTACGTTCATATCAAGCACTCGGACACGGCATTTCTGATGATATAACTGACGTAGTTTACGTGAAGTATAACGATGAATTCTCGCCCATGAACAATTACTTTGTGGCCGATGATATAGAGAGATTAAACCGCAAATTCCTTGCCGAGGGCCGCCATTATGTACTCATCGGGCCCGGAAGATGGGGCAGTAGCGACCATTATCTCGGTGTTCCCGTGAAATGGCCAGCTATCTCTGCCGCTCGAATTATTGTTGAAGTGGCCCTTAAAAACTATCATGTCGACCCCTCACAAGGCACACATTTCTTTCAAAACCTCACCTCATTTGGTGTTGGATACTTTACGATTGGCGATACTTCAGCATGTGGTGGCTTTGTCAGAAAAGACCTTTTAGACGCGATGCCAGCTGTAGAAGAGACACAATATGTAAGACATGTGCGCTTCGATAAAGCCTTTCGGATTATGATTGACGGCCAAAAACAAGAGGGATTAGTTGATATAAATCAATAAATTACACATGAGGTTAAATCATGAAGTGAATTGTTTGGAACTATGGTTATTTACCTCTATCTTTGCAATGTGTTTTTCATGGTATTAGATTTAAGGTTAACAAAGGTTGGAGTACAGCGGTACTCCTTTTTTTATGCCTTATTTTTTAAATCGTTAAAAGACACAAATCAAAACTTTAATAAATTGTAAAAGTGACACTATATGAATCAGATTGTTTGGAAAATCCATGCAATCTGTCTAACTTTGTGGCGTGTTTTTCATAGTATTAGATTTAAGGTTAACAAGGTCGGAGTACGGCGGTACTCCTTTTTTTATGTTTGTTAGCGAGCAAAACCATGTCTGCTTTTGAGTTCATTCAATAGCATTTTTGTGTTAAAAAGATAGCCGTAGTAAGGCATAGAGGCTTTGTTGGAAAGCAAAACAAAATGTAATAATAACAAGTTTTGCCTGATTCCTTTTGATGGGAAACCATAGTTGATACATCAAAATGCGTAATATTGTAGCGTAAAATGCCTCATTTCATCGAACAATTTGCGTCATTTTACACGCTAAAGTGACGCGTTTCGCACAATCATTTGATTCAGTTCATTTCGACTTTTTATAGTTACAATTTCAATATCATCGTTTAATCCTCAAACAAAGTCCTCCATTATCAAGACGAATAACCCTCTCCCTCTTTGGAGAAGGGACAGGGGATGAGGCTTGTTTTGTACTATTTCATATGACGATTTGCCACAAGTTTAACTCCCTTTTTTATGACTTTTGGTAGCCAACAGAATGCCTAAATATGGGCTTTTCATGCAAAACAAGGGAAAAAAGGACTTAAAAGCCAGTCTTTATCACTACAATTAGGTATTGTCATACTAACTAAAATGTTATAATTTTGCACCTGATTAAGAGTGTTTTCAAGTATTCAGATAAAACCATTAGATTAAAATTAATAATACATAAGAATGAAAATGAAAAAGAAAATGATGTTATTGTTAGCGTTGTTACTAACCATTTTTCCAACACTTCAAGCAAAAACAGCATTAATGATCGTAGCCCACGGCTCGCCAATGGAGTCATGGCGCAAACCCGTTTTAGACTTAGAGCCACTTGTTAAGCAGCAGGTTGCAGCAGGAAAACTAAAGGGAATCGATATTGTTAAGGTTGCTTTGATGGAGTATACTGAGCCATCTGTTGCCTCAATGGTAAAGGCATGTGAGGCTGAAGGAGCTGATACTATATTCGCATTACCTATATTTATTGCTCCATCGGGGCACACAGAAGAAGACCTTCCCAATATTCTTGGCCACAAATATAATCCTTATGTGCGTGAGGAATTGGCCGAAGAGAATACAGAAATGGTTCATACAAAGACACCAATCATCCTTGGTCCAACCTTCTATTATAGCTATGTATTGGAGAATAGCATGCTCGATCGCATTAAAACTCTATCGAAGGATGCCGCAAACGAGGCTGTAATATACCTCGCTCACGGTGATGATGAGCGCATAGGCTTTTGGAAAGAGATGCTCAATAATGTCGATAAGTTTACCAAAGAGCATACAAAGATAACGTATGTTGACCATGCGCTTATCGAAATGGGCCATGATTTCGGCAAGGAATTAATGCCTTTGCTGACTAAAGCGGCTCAAAAGAAGAAACGAATCATTGTTCAAGGCGTCTATCTTACATCTGATGTGAAGCGTATGGCGGACCGACATAAGATGCAAGATGTGCAGAAAGACTTGGTAAAGAAGACTGGTGTAGAGATTGTTTACAGCCCTGATGGCATCCTCCCAGCCTCTACTTCTCGCGTTGTTGACTGGATTGTAGCCCAAACAAAGCAATGGGTTGAAAGTAAACGATAAACCAAACTTCACATGAAAAACTTGACTTTATTGAGTCTTTTCATGCTTCTGGGCCTCTTTTTTGCTCCGCAAGAGAGTATGGCTCAGGAGAGAAAACTCTATGGTTACGTAACCGATGCCAGCGATGAACCTTTGGTTGGCGTTACTGTTCGAGTGATGGGAACGTCTGTAACGACGGTAACTGATGTGAAAGGTCGCTATCAATTGAATGGTCATTGGCCTGTAGGTACGTCGATATCTTTTACCTATATCGGTTACACTCGCCAGCAATTGAAAGATAACGGGCGTGAGCGCATGGATGTAAAGATGGTGGAAGCGTCTAATGGAATCGGTGAAATTGTTGTAAAAGCAAAGAGTAACATTAACGCCATTGATTTGCGTTCGAAAGCCGGAATCGTTGAAAACGTGGATATAAAACGGCTTACTGAGAAGCCAATGATAGACATGGGACTGGCTCTTCAGGGGCTGATTCCGGGCTTAAATGTTATCAACACGGGTGACTTGGGTAGTGCTCCAAAGATTAGAATACGTGGAAACTCGTCGTTTCGGAATGGGAACACGAGCAACGAACCATTGTATGTGTTAGACGGAAAGATAATCTCTGCCGAGACATTCTATAACTTAAATCCACAAGATATAGCCAGTATTAAGGTGTTGAAAGACGCTGCTGCCTGTGCCTTATATGGCATAAAGGCGGCTAACGGCGTATTGGAGATTAGCTCACAACATGGTTATCAAGGCAAGATGACGCTCAATTATAGTATGGATTTGGGCTTAACCTTGCGTGGACGACGCGGTATTCGACTCATGGATACAGACGAAAAGCTTGAGTTGGAGCGTCTGTTGCAGAATCCGGCAGCACCAGGTTATCGTTTCAGTCGTGATTATATAGAACGTAATTACGCTTCAGATCCAAACAAAGATCAGTTGATTGCTGAGGGCGAACAACGCCTTTCAGCACTGAGAAACATTCATACGGATTGGTTTAAAGAACTGATTCATAACAATTTCTATCAGAAACATAACCTTAGTATCAAAGGAGGTAATGGCTCAACAACCTATTATCTCTCAGGAAACTATGCGTATCAAGGAGGTCGTATCGAAGGCAACAATAAGCAACGCTTCAATGTTCGTATGGGAATAGACCAGCAATTGGGGAAGATTGGCTATCTGATGATAGGTGTTTCTGGTGGTTATTCTAAGAGTAAGTCACCCAATGGAACGACTAACGACCCTTCTTCGATGGTGTATAATCTTAATCCTTATGAGCAAAAGACAGGCGAACTCTTTTCTTATCCCAATCAAACCTATTACGATTTAATGCATCAATACGAGAGCGATGCTACTGATAAGAATGGTGGAGTGGATGTGAATCTCACGTTGTCTCCTTGGAAAGACCTCACGTTGGCTTATGTTGCAGGTCTTGATTTCTTGCAAAACGATGACCATCGCTTTACTCCTGCTTCTGCTTTTTCAGAGCAAAACACTGGTGTTGCAAGTATAGCGAGGGGTATTTATGCCCGTAGCAAGGGAACAACGACTAATCTTTCAAGCAACTTCCGAGCCACTTATAATCATGTTTTTGCCGATGTTCATGATGTAACCTTAGGCGCAAACCTCGATTATTACCTTTATAACTACGATGCAGTAGGCATTACTGGTTATGGCGTTGGTAACGTAGATGCTCCTTCTGCCATAAATAACTCATTGCAAGGATTTAGACAACCCGCCGTAAGAAACCCTCGAGATAAGAATGCTCAGCTTGGAATTGGTATGGTTGCAGGCTATACTTATAACACGATTTACGACGCTTATTTCACTTATAAGGCTGATGCTTCGTCAATATTACCCTCAGATAAGCGTTGGAATTCAGCCTGGGCAGCAGGTATTGGATGGACTCCAACGAACTATTCTTGGTTAAAAGACAATAAGATTCTATCGAAATTGAACTTTAAAGCGTCTTATGGTGTGACGGCAAATCTTAATGGTGTGACGGTATCCAGTACTGTTGGGACGTTCATGTTCGGCGAACAAGCTTATGAAAACAGTCGAGTCTTGTCGTTGTTATCCTTATATAACAAAGACTTAAAGGCCGAGCAAAACAAATCAACGGACTTAGGCGTGTCAATAGAACTATTGAAACGAATCACCTTTGACGTGAATTGGTATAACCGTCGCACGGATCAGGCACTCTTAGATGTGCCTATTGCGACAAGTTCGGGATTCTCTTCATTGAAACGTAACATTGGAGTCTTGCAGAATCGGGGTATAGAACTCGGGCTCAATGCAAGGATTTTAGATGGTTATGACTGTCGTTTGGCAGTGGGAGGAAACATTGCTTATAATAATAATAAGGTAGTAAGTTTATACTGGACTGATAAACTTTACTTGGACGAACAAACCCTTATACCGAACTACGAGGTAGGAAAGTCTTATGATATGCTATATGGTTTGCATTCATTGGGTATCAATCCATTGACCGGTTACCCTGTATTCTTAACACCGAATGGCGTTGAAAAGCAGGGAACGGAAAAGCTTATACGCAATGATTTCATTGCTCTTGGCCATTTAACTCCGCCATATTCGGGTAGTTTCTATGCCAATTTCTCTTATAAACAGTTTGATTTTGACATCTCATTCTATTATGTTTTAGGAGGCAAACAGCGTTTTAACTATCAATATGTACGTGATCAAGATAAGGCAAACTATAACGCTGTGGCCGGTCAAACGTCTAAGATGTGGTTTAAACGAGGTGATGAATACAAGGAGTTTCCAACTCCGTTCTACACACAAAGCATCGCAGAAGAGAACCTTTCGCTTTATCCTAACTCACGAACTATAGGGAATAGCGACTACTTGAAGCTCTCAAGTTTCTCTATGCGCTATCGAATCCCGTCCAACTGGCTTCATAAGGTGGCGCCGTTTGTGCAATATGCCAACGTAGGTTTACAGGGATCAAACCTCTTTACATGGACAAACTATAAGGAATCTGACCCAGAAAGCGGAACCTTAGCAGGTACAATGCAACCTGTTTTCACTTTCCATCTCAACTTAACATTCTGATATTAGCGTATGAAACGATATATATTTTCAGTTAAAAGCATTGTAACGGGGTTGCTTTCTGTAGCCCTTGCATCATGCAATCTTAACATTCCACCGCTTGATCAGTTCTCCGATCCCGACGCAATCAATAATGTTTCGAATGCAAGATCATTGTTGTCATCGGCTTATACGGCTTATCCTCACCCGGAATATGAGTTCTCTTTGCTTGGAAATGACTTCGTTCCGACTTCTCTTTCCATTAAAGATGTCTCGTCTTTGAACTTATATAACTGGAGTGATCGCGAGATTAGCAAGCTCGCTCCAAGCCTTTGGCTGGGTTATTATAATGTAATTGCTCAATGTGATGTCTTGCTTGAGCGCATGGATAATGTGAAAACAAGTAGTACTGAGGAGCAAAACGAGAAACAAACGATAACTGCTGAGGCTAAAACATTAAAGGCTTTGTGTTATTTTCAGTTGTTGAAAGTGTTTGCACCGGCTTATGATTTGAATCCTGATGCGCCTGGAGTTATCTTGAAAACTCACCTTGGTATAGAGGATAAACAACGCTCTTCAATTCGTGATTGTGTTTCAACCATTCGTGGTTTGCTTAGTGATGCCGTGCAAATGGATGGCACTTCAAGACACAATGGCTGGCTTTCAAAGACGGCAGTTCTGTATCTTCAGGCAGATGTTGCCCTTTATTCAGGAGACTATGAGACTGCAATTACATCAGGAAATGCCGTGATAGCAAAGGCTAATGATGCCTATTTTACAAGTGAAGGAATCAGTAATCTTTGGGCAAAGGATAGTTATGCAGGTCGTATTTTCGCATTTAACACCAACTCAACTTACTATTCTAATATTCAGTTTAGTATACAAGAAGGTGATTATTTCTGTGTAAATCCGAAGTTAAATGTCGGTACATCAGATCTCCGTTACACTTCTTTTACCTATCCATTTGTAATGAATGGAACGGTCAGAACCTTGCTTGGGAAGTATAATCGATGCAATAAGCTTAATCAAACAACTGCATATATCAATACAATGCGATACGCAGGAGCTTATTATATCGTAGCCGAAGCCTACTGCCGAAAGGGAGAAACCGAAGCTGCTCGAGTGCTTATCAATCATTATTGGCATTGCATTGGTGTTTCAGAAGCACCTGCTGGCATCACGAATCAAGCGCTCTTAGAACTTATTCTCACAGATAAGCAACGCGAATTTGTAGGTGAAGGGGTTAACTTCTTTGACTTAAAGCGTACTCATCTGGCATCGCTTCCACGTTATTCTCAATGGGGAACGAGTGCAAGTAGCTCGATATCATCTACTGATTATCGATGGAATTTCCCTATTCCAGTGTCAGAATATCGGTTTAACAGCGTTGAACAAAATGCTGGTTGGCCATCTAATTAAACTCAACGATAAATGAATGAAACAATTACTAAATAGTTTTCTCATAGCTGCCACCTTCTTCTTAGTTGGTTGTCAGGCTCAAGATGCACCGCAAGAAGCCATGACTAATGGCGTCGAACTTACCATTCCGGGTAATGCAATCTTGTCAGAAGACGACACAACTACAGTGTTTGTACACGCTATGATCGCTTTTGAACCCTCAAAAAAGGAGTCGGTTAAGCTTGCTTTTACAGGCAATGACGACCATGTTTTGAAAGTAGACAGTGATGAAATTGTATTTGAACCTGGGCAAAAGGAAGTGGTTTTCCGTGTTAAATCCAATGGAAAACATTCTCTTTCTGTTGGTAAAACCATCGGGCTTCAAGTTGCATCGTCTTCCAATCCGCTAATAAAGGGCTTTGGAAATGGCGTTCAAATCAAGGTAAACCCTGATGCAGACATTCCTGTTCTGACGGATACGCAGTTGCAATTGATTGCTGATGTAAAGACAAAATATGGCATAGACCTTACTCGTTTGATAGGAAAGGTGCCTGTAGAGACTACAATTACATTTAATAGTAGCGATAAAGAGACGTTCTTCCAAGGCCAATCGCAACGCGTTTACAAAGCCTATAGCATCATAACGCTTGGAGATGATGCCACTGTTGACCATCCAACACTCAAGATGGTGACGAATCCGATGGGACTAACAACGTTCCTTTATGATGTGTTGAAACGCAAAACAGTAGATGATAACGAGTTCTTTATGCAGACTCCTTATGGAAAAGCTGCTGTGAAGGCTATCAACTATGACGAAGCTAAAGAGAGTTTCTCTGCTTCTTTGAATGGCATCGGTATTAATCCAACCAATGATAACGTTACGTTTACAGGTCAAATAGAGAATATTTATGGTGATATGATTACAGGTATCCCCTTCACTTACGACTATTCGGCTTGGAATCGTCTGCTGAAAAAAAAGGAAAAAGGAACTGTTGTGAATATAGAAGAAGAGGGAAGGACTGTGGGTTATACCATTGATGACGACTTTTTGTCTATGGGAGGCTCCTTAAATCCAAGCCGATTCTTAGGAGTTAGTGATATCAGTCGTGATGTATTTGGAAACGATCCAAGTGATTGGGTAGCGTCTTCTGCAAAACTTGATTTCACGAAGGGTACGCTTTCGTTCACGTTCCCATGGGACTTTGCTGATGGAAATGGCTATGAACAGGTGCATGTTGTCTATACTTTACATCGCTAAGCCAAAGGAATAGCATGCAGAAAAAACTGATTAGACATACTCTTTTCTGGGCTATTGTACTCGGACTCCTATTTGTTGGGAGAGCTTTTGCTATACCTTGTTTGCGCGTTAATCCCTATATCACTCTGCCCAATGGCACTGTTGAGGGATACTTGGATAACGGACTGCGTTATATTATCATGCCCAACGAATTGCCAAGACATAATATTGAGGTGAGAATGGTTATGAATGTGGGCTCTCTGCAAGAGGAAAACGACCAGCGAGGTGGGGCACATTTCCTTGAGCATAGTGCCTTTATTGGAAGTAAACACTTTCCAAAGCGGGCATTGATTGACTATTTTGAGCGCCAAGGTATGAAGTTTGGACGAGACATTAACGCCTTTACGGGCTTTGATCGCACTATCTATTGGCTCTCTTTGCCTTATCATTCGCAGGATAAAGCAGTGTTGGACACCACCTTCTTAGCCCTTCGTGATTGGCTGTGTGACCTCACTTTTGATGATGAACGCGTGAAAAAGGAACGCGGAGTCATAGTAGAAGAGCTTAGAAGTTACCAGCAAAATGACGACTTCTACAAGCTAAAAATGGGTCAAAATCGCTATGCTGACCGCATACCTTTAGGCACAGAACAAGACATTAACAGTATTGATAGTAACCGCTTAAAGGCTTTCTATCAGCGCTGGTACACGCCTTCTCACGCTACAGTGCTTGTCGTGGGACAGGTGAAGGTGGCAGAAGTGGTTGAAAAGCTACGTAAAACGTTAGGTACAATCCCTGCAAAGGTAGATCAAAAGCCTTTCAAACCGCTGCCGATGACCTATACTAAGGGAGCTGCTTGGATGCAGTTGGCCGACAGCATGCAGCGTGAAAGTAAGCTGGAACTCATAATTCCACATGCTACAATCGTTGAAAGGGTGTTGCCAGAAGTGGTTAAAAAGCAACAGATGCGTATGTTGGTGCAATGTCTTTCAGAGCGTCTTGCAGCCGATAGTGTAAGGTGTAATGTGTCAAACGATTGGTATTTGGCAGACAAAGACCATTTTGTTTTCTCGTTACGCGGTGCATCTTCAAGTCAGTTGGCACAGCAGTTGGCTGCTACTTCCTATGAATGTCGCCGACTATTACAGCGTGGCGTGGGGAAAGATGAACTGCAACAGCTGATTGATATGCGTCTTGCACATCTACAACCCGATACAACACAGCAGCTTTCTTCTGATTTATGTGATGATTTTGTCGATTATATCATGGCAGGAGATCGTCCACTTTGGCATCCAAAGGATGTGGAGTGGGTGCGCAATCAGGTGAAAATGACAACGAGTGCACAGCTGCAAGCGTGTCTGGAAAGCATTCTTTCAGCTATGAAACGCAGTCGGTTGTATGCCTATACTTACGCTGCTGATGATACAAAAACTGGTCTTCTTGACGCCAAACAGGCTGACAGTGCATGGAAAAAAGGTTGGAAACGTTCCATAGAACCTTATGCTTTTCAGCTGAAAAAAGAGGTAAAAGAAGACACCTTTAGTCTGCCTTTGTGTTTGAAGCAAACGCCAAAAATGACAAATCAAAGCGTTAAATACAGCAAGAAATGGCCGGAACTTGGTGTTGAAGAGATACGGCTGACGAATGGAGTGAAGTTGATTGTGCGTCCAACCTTAGAAGAAGATTCCACTCTTTACCTTGCTGTTGTAGGACGAGGAGGCACGGCTGACCTCACTATGCAACAGCAATTGAAACTCCATGACGCTGTAAGCTACGTTGATATGGGTGGACTTTCCAAGGTGTCGAGCGACACCTTGCTGACCGTTATGACACAACAGCAGTTGTCGATGACGGTGGGTGAGGATGCGTATTGGCATCAGTTGTTGGCTTCTTCACCTGAGAAGCATGCGACAGCACTATTGAATCTCGTTTACGAAAAGATGTGTTTCCCTGGTATTAACCATGAAGATTTCGCCGAAACAATAGCTTCTGAGCAGGAGAATTTAGGCAAAGAGACGCTCTTAGACAAGCTCTTGGCACACGATTCTGACCGATTAATGACGAACACAATTGATTCGTTAGTGGGTAATGGAACTGCCAATAGTGAACGATTGCTTACAAAAGCCACGCTGAAAGCACTGAATATAGACAGCTTAACCCACTATTACAAGCAGTTGTTTGGAAATCCAACAGGACTCACTGTCATTCTAACGGGTAACTTCAATGTAGGGCATGTGGTGCCGAAAGCTGTTGCAACGTTTGCTCAACTCCAAGCACCAGCAACGCCATTGCCTTTGAACAATGCGCCATTTACACCAATTAAGCGGCCTTATTCCAAAGGTTTTGAGGGCGGAAATGACCATCAAACGGTTGTCAACTATATCTTTTCGGGTAACTATGTGCCGTCACTTCGCGCCACATTGGGCATGAAACTGATTCGCGATGTGTTGCAAGATCGTGTATTGAGAGTGCTCCGCGAGCGTGAGAATATTGTTTATTCGCCCTATGTAGACCTATCATATAACGGCATTCCACAGCAGAAATATCACTTCGTTATTAATCTTTCTCTGAAAGACGAGAATCGAAAGAGGGCTGAAATGCTGTTGCAAGAGATAGTCAAAGACCTCAAAGAGCGACCTGTAAGCACTGGAGAACTCAACAAACTAAAGCGTTCTTTCTTAGTCACGAAAGACAAAGTGCTGAATGATAAGTCACCCGCTGAATGGAAAACGGCTTTGATTTCGTTGGTGAAAAATGGTGAGTCATTGCAAGATTTCAATGACTATACGGAATGTTTACATGGCATTACGCCAGAAATGATACAACAAATGGTGAATGAAATGTTTGATTGGAACCACCGAATCGTTGTATATAAATCACAAAAATAATGAGAATATTAAAGAATTTACGTTTAGTTTGCTGTGCAGTTATGCTGTGCATGGCAACTTATATGTGGGCCGAGAAGCAGCCTGAAGCCTATCGTTTGTATGACAATAAAGGCAAAGCAATCACTTATGACCAGCTGGTGAATGCGCTTTCTAAGGTAGATGTGGTCTTTGTTGGTGAGATTCATAATTGTGTTATCACGCATTGGTTGGAGTTAAAGCTATTGGAAAGTTTGTACAAGGCTAACGAAAAGCATTTAAAAATGGGTTTAGAGATGTTTGAAAGTGACAATCAACTCATCCTAAATGAATATCTTTCAGGCCAGATTTCAGGCGAACGCTTTGAAGATGAGGCTCGACTTTGGCCCAATTACAGTACGGATTATGCCCCACTGATTAGCTTTGCACGCGAACATCACATGCCAGTGGTAGCCACAAACGTGCCACGTCGCTATGCCACTGCAGTGAAAGAGCATGGCCTTACCTATTTGGATTCACTTTCAACAGAGGCAAAGTCTTACATGGCTCCATTGCCGATTCAGTTCAAAACAAATGAAAACGTGGAACAGGGGTTTGCACTTATGGGCATCATGGGTAAGAATAAGAATGCCAACCCACGACAGATTGCTGAGGCACAAGCAATTAAAGATGCCACAATGGCTTGGCGAATTGCACAGAATTTGCCAGGAAAGTTTATTCATTTCAATGGAAACTTTCACACCGATAGCCGCGATGGAATTATCCCTTACTTATTACAATACAAGCCAAAGGTAACTTATGCTGTTGTGAGGGCAGTCAGACAAGAAGATATTTCGCATTTGGAAGACGACTATAAGGGTATCGCTGACTATTATATTTGTGTGCCGGAAGATATGACAATGTCATACTAAGCAAGACGGTTTGTTGCTTGCGGCATCGCAATATGTTTTAGAAGGGATAGAAAAATGTGTAAAGTGCAGGCGTGATTTCGTTTGAAACAATTGCCTGTTCTCCGCACGTTGCGAAAGCACTAAATAGAAAGTAAAGTGCAGTTCTTATGTTTGCAGCGTGTTTTTCTCATGTTTTTCTATCTCTTTTTTTATCCTTTTGTTTTTCAATCTCAGTCGTTGTAATCCCATAAAGTGATGTGTTTATGGTGTGACACGCTTGATTGTATGATAGAGATTGATGCAACTAACAATACCATTTGATGGGTTCACCTCGCTAATATGACGTTTTTTATGCTACAATCTGCGTCATTTCATACGATGATTAGTATCATTTCATGCGGTAAAATGATGCATCTTGCAAATGGTTTCCATACAGAATAGCGAACGAAAGAAAATCTATTATATAACCTTTTGATAGCCAGTGTTTTATGAGTAAAGAGGAAACGATCCTTAATGGAAGGATATTGGGGCAAAGAATCGACTCTTACCATTTAATAAACGATGCCGTAAAGGATTAAAGTTTCATTTCATTCACTAGCTCTTTTTTGCTATTCCATGGGGTAACGGCTATATAGCGAGGTTAAAATGACGAAGGAAATACGGCGTGATAACTATGATTGTAAGCTGTAAGGAATGTGAAAACAATCAATCGTTAAATAATATTTATTTTCCAATGGAAATTTGTTTGTTTGGAAAATAAACGCTACCTTTGCAACATATTCATTGAGATTTGGACATAAACGATATATTCAACGATAACAAAAGCGTATGAAGAAAACGATATTTTTAATGGCTTTAACAGCTTTGGTGGGGCTAAGTGCTTGTTCTTCTCAAAAGAACAGTAAGGCCACTACAGAGACAAAGCAAAACAATAACAAACAAGTAAAGGAGAAAAAAATGAAAGTAACAGAGCTAACTACAGCCGCATTCAAGAAAGAAGTGATGGATTTTGATAAGCATCCTAACGAGTGGTTATTCGAAGGAAAGCGTCCCGCTGTGATTGATTTCTACGCTACTTGGTGTGGTCCTTGCAAGGCAACGGCGCCCGTAGTAGAGGCACTTGCCGAGGCATATGCAGGCAAAGTAGACTTCTATAAGGTTGATGTTGATGCACAAGAAGAACTTGCTTCGTTCTTCGGTATACGTAGTATTCCAACCTTACTCTTTATTCCTCAGGAGGGAAAACCAAGCATGCAAGTAGGTGCAATGAATCGACAGCAGTTGGAAGATGCTATCAAGAAAACATTGCTTAAACAATAATTACACGACAATGAATAGGGAATGTATTTGTAAAATCAGAGACATTTACCGAAATATCACTGCTTTTGAGGCTACGCTTCAAAAGCAGTTGCATTTGAACATGAATGAAGCTGTGCTGCTATGTATCGTAGCTGAGCACGAGAATATTAGCTCGGGAGAACTTGCCGACGAGCTAAATCTCACGCCCTCTAATGCATCAAAGGTCATTGCTTCAATGGAAAGTCTGCATCTTATCCGTCGGAAAACCTGCAAAGAAGATAAGCGTTGCATGCGATTCAATATCACTGATGAAGGGAAACAGCTGTTGCAACACCTCAATTGTGAGCAATTTCAACTGCCGGAACAGTTAATGTGTCTGACAAAATAAATAAAAACATAATATAGAAAAGATGAAAAAAAATAATATGAAGAGAGCTTCTACACTGCCTTCTGAGTGTACAACCATCATCGTTGGTGACCAAATGAGCAATGATAGCTCGCATTTTCTTTGCCGATCAAGTGATTTTGATGCCATGATGGCTATCAATTATGAGTTTCATGAAGATACAGCCGATGGGCCATCTGAGTTTGTTGCCAAGGATAGTGAATTTAGATGTCCGCTTCCTAAGACGGCTTTGGGCTACACAGCACTGCCAGATTATCAGTTCCCTGGTGAGTGGGGAAGTGCTGGTTTCAATAGCGTTGGTGTGGGAATGAGTTCAACTGAGACCATATTTAGCAGCAATAAAGCACTTGAATTCGACCCTTATGTGAAGAATGGATTGGCAGAAAACTGCACGTATAACATTGTATTGCCTTATGTTCGCACGGCACGTGAGGGTGTAGAACGACTGGGAAAACTCATAGAAGAGTATGGTTCGGCCGAAGGTTTCGGTATTGGTTTCATCGATGATAAAGAGACTTGGTACCTTGAAAACGCGTGTGGTCATCACTGGTTAGCATGCAAAATGCCACGTGATAAGTATTTTGTTACGGGCAATCAAAGCCGACTTCGCGACTATGATCCTAATGATAAAGAGAACTATTTGGCTTCAGAAGGGTTGATTTCTTTTGCAGAAAAGAACGGACTTTACGACCCAAAGCAAGGTAAATTCGATTTCCATGAGGCCTATTCTCATGATTGTAAGGATGCCGATCGTGATGATTTTACTTATAACTACCCACGTGTTTGGGGCATACAAAAGCTGCTTTCGCCCTCGGTTAAAAACGATGTAGCCCGTAATACCTTCCCCGTCTTCGCTAAAGCAGACAAGGAAATAAGTCTTCAAACGTTGCGAAATGCGTTTAGATTCCATTATGATGGTACTGCACATGACCCTTATTTGCACAACAATGGCAAGGAACCTTATCGCCCAGTTTCTATCTTCCGAACGACTCAAACGCATATAATCCAAGTGCGACCTAACCTCCCTCAGGCGATAGGTCATATCACTTATGTTGCTCTTGGCATGGCAGATCTCGGTGTATTCTTACCGCTTTATCAAGGTGTTAAGCATGTACCTGAAGCCTATACTCGTGGTCGTAACACAGCAGATCATGAGTCGGCATACTGGAAATTCCGTAAGGTGATGACATTGGGTATGGTGAATTACAATGCGTATGCACCGATAATCAAAGACCGTTATGCGCAGTTGGAGATAGAAAATGACCGATTGCAGCACGATTTTGAAACGCAATATCTCGTTATTTACAAAGATAATCCACAACGAGCAAATACAATGTTGCAGCAATTCTCTGACCATTTGTTGCATCGTGCACTTGATGTTGCCGACCAATTACTCAATGATTTGTTCACTCAAATGACGTTAGACACGCAGAAAGAGTACTTGTTTCACGGTGCATAAAGAGGCATAAAAGAACGGAAAGTGAAAGAGAAAAGAATATAAATGATTCTGTTTTACTACAAAAAGAAACCGCATCGGGCAGCTTACTCGATGCGGTTTTTCTTGTATAATGTGTGACAAAACTTAGCCAATCATGCGCTTCATGTCTTCATCTACAGTCGTTATACCACCTAAACCGAAGTTCTCTACAAGTACTTTTAATACCCCTTCTGAAACGAAAGCAGGCAGAGTTGGGCCTATGTGGATATTCTTTACGCCCAAAGACAAGAGTGCAAGTAACACGATTACAGCCTTCTGCTCATACCATGCGATGTTAAACACGATAGGAAGGTCGTTGATATCGTTCGCTCCGAATATCTCTTTAAGCTTTAAAGCGACTACAGCCCATGAGTAAGAGTCGTTACATTGTCCTGCATCTAATACGCGAGGGATGCCATTTATGTCGCCAAGAGCGAGCTTGTTATACTTGAATTTCGCGCAACCGCTTGTCAAAATAACGACGTCTTTCGGTAACTTCATGGCGAATTCTTCATAATAATTGCGGCTCTTCATACGCCCATCGCAGCCACTCATGACTACAAACTTGCGGATAGCTCCACTCTTTACTGCCTCAACTACTTTGTCGGCAAGTGCAAAAACCTGTGCATGTGCAAAGCCACCAATAATCTCTCCGTGTTCAATCTCAGTTGGAGCTTGGCACATTTTGGCCATAGCGATAACCTCAGAAAAGTCTTTGTGTCCGTCAGGTCCAGCCTCTACATGTTTCCATCCAGGGTATCCTGCAGCGTTAGTAGTAAATACTCGATCTTTGTAAGAAGCCTTTGGAGAGGGTGGAACAATACAGTTCGTAGTGAAAACAATTGGTCCATTGAAGGTATCGAACTCCTCTTTTTGCTTCCACCAGGCATTACCATAGTTACCAACCAAGTGCTTATACTTCTTCAACTGTGGGTAGTAGTGAGCTGGAAGCATTTCACCATGGGTGTAAATATCAATACCTGTGCCCTCGGTTTGCTTCAAAAGGTCTTCTATATCCTTAAGATCGTGACCACTAATCAAGATACCTGGGTTCTTGCCTACACCGATATTGACTTTTGTAAGCTCTGGGTTTCCGTAGACTTTTGTATTGGCTTTGTCAAGCAATGCCATGACATCAACTCCGAATTTGCCTGTTGCGAGCACACAATTGAGCAGTGATTCCATGGTCGAATCAGGGGCAGTAACCGTATAAAGCGCTTCACTCATGAAGTCAATGATAGCAGAACTATGCTCCCCAAGACGTGAAGCATGCTCATAATAGGCTGCCATTCCCTTTAAACCCAATATCGTAAGTTCTTTCAAAGAACGCACATCAGCGTTCTCTGTGCGTAGAATGCCTTCACGTTTTCCTTCAGATTCATAATCATTTTCATCGCCTCCCCACGTTACTTCAGGCCAGGTGGGGAGAGAAACGCCGTCTTCTTTGGCCTTATCTATTAGCTGTTTCTTCAATACAATGCCATCCGTAACCTTACGAAGGATAGCATCATCGTCGAAGTTTGCATTCGTAATGGTAGTGAAAAGCGCATCCGTGATAAAGCCTTCTACAGCAGGTAAGCTCTCTTTTCCAGCCTTTTTAAGACAATGATCGACTGTTCCTATACCGCGAACTACGCTTAACAGCAGATCCTGCCACATGCTTGTATCGGCTGTTTTGCCGCAAACACCTTGAATAGTACACCCTGTTCCTTTTGCTGTTTCCTGGCATTGGAAACAAAACATCTTGTTTTCTGTCATAATGTTTGTATTTATTTATATTCTAAATTTTGGCGCAAAGGTATATCAACTGATTGCAATGACTTGGTAACAATTGTTACTTTGACTGCATTAATGATTGTTAAAACAGCGAGAAGCACCTCATTTTATCATGTAAACAATGATCATTATCATGACTATGGGAGTCATATAACTTGATGATTAAAGGCATTCCATCCTGCACTTTGCATCCTATGAGATGTAATACTTCTATAAAAGGCAAGATGAACGCAAAGAAAATATTTTCCATTTTCTTGTGTTTTTTCTTGCTTTTTTTATTTAATTACCATATATTTGATGCGACATTATCTATTAACCCATGAAAGGACTCGAAATAAAAGAACTCAAACAAGTAGTCATTCGCTTTTCAGGTGACTCGGGAGATGGCATGCAACTTGCCGGAAACATATTCTCCTTAGTGTCAGCAACGGCTGGAAATAGTATCTCAACTCTTCAAGATTATCCCGCAGATATACGCGCTCCACAAGGCTCTTTGACTGGAGTTAGCGGGTATCAGGTAAGGATTGGAGACGATGAAGTGCTTACTCCTGGCGACCAATGTGACGTATTAGTGGCTATGAATGCGGCTGCTTTGAAGACGCAAATCCAGTATGCTTCGCCCTCAGCTACTATCATTTTGAACATCGATTCGTTTAGAGAAGACGACCTTCGTAAAGCCGAATTCCAAACGAATAACTATCTAAAGGAACTCGGTATCAACCCAGATCACGTCGTAGCTTGCCCCATAACATCGATGGTAAAGGCTTGTTTGAAGGGCGAAAATGTTGATCCCAAGACGGTGTTGAAATGCAGAAATATGTTTGCTTTGGGCATCGTTTGCTGGTTATTCAATCGAAGTCGCACGAAAGTTGTAGAGTATATTGCGCATAAATTCAAAGATAAGCCACAGATTGCAGAGTGTAACATCCGTGTACTTCATGCTGGATACGACTACGGACACAATACACATGCGTCGGTTCCTGCCACATATCGTATAGAGTCTATCCACAAAAAGCCCGGCCGATACATGGATATCACGGGCAATAAAGCCATGGCTTATGGGCTCATTGCAGCCGCAGAGAAAGCTAAAATGCAACTCTTTCTTGGCAGTTATCCCATTACTCCCGCCACAGATATCCTTATTGAACTATCCAAACACAAGTCACTTGGCATCGTAACCATGCAGTGTGAGGATGAGTTAGCAGCCTGCTCGACGGCTATCGGAGCTTCTTTTGCAGGCTCACTAAGCGTTACTTCCACCTCAGGTCCAGGCATTTGTCTCAAATCAGAGGCTATGAACTTGGCGGTAATGGACGAACTTCCGCTTGTTGTTATTGATGTAACACGCGGTGGACCATCTACAGGCTTGCCGACAAAGACCGAACAAAGTGACCTGCTTCAAGTGTTGTTTGGTCGCAATGGGGATAGTCCCATGCCCGTGATTGCCCCAATTTCGCCCACGGATTGCTTCCAATCAGCTTATAATGCCTGTCAGATGGCTGTTGAACACATGACACCTGTCGTCGTATTAAGTGATGCTTACATCGCAAATGGTTCGGGAGCATGGCGTCTTCCGAATGTAAACGACTTGCCAGAGATACATCCTCACTTTGTCAAACCAGACACTTCAGAGGGCTATACCCCTTATTTGCGCGACCCGGAAACGCTTGTTCGCTATTGGGCTACACCCGGAATGGAAGGCTATGAGCATGTTATTGGTGGATTGGAAAAGGATAGTGACACCGGAGTTATATCGAATAAAGCCGAAAACCACCATCTCATGACGAAGTTAAGAGCCGAGAAAGTGGCGCGCATTCCTGTTCCTGATCTCAAGGTTTTGGGTGATAAAGACGATGCAGACCTATTGATTGTGGGCTTCGGGGGTACGTTTGGACATCTCTATACGGCTATGGAGGAGCTGCGAAAGAAAGGAAAGAAGGTCGCACTTGCTCACTTCCGATACATCAATCCGCTACCCAAGAACACCTCAACTGTACTTAAAGCCTATCCAAAAGTGGTTGTTGCAGAACAAAATGCGGGTCAGTTTGCAGGCTACTTACGCATGAAAATCGACAACTTCTGCCCAAGACAATACAATGAAGTGAAAGGACAACCTTTCATGGTTGACACACTTTCCAAAGCTTTTCAACAGATTATAGACGAATAAATGAATTCCATGGAATACAAAATAAATGATTTTAAGAAAGGAAAGCCACGTTGGTGTCCCGGTTGTGGAGACCATTTCTTCTTGGCTTCAATGCATAAAGCAATGGTCGAATTGGGCATACCACCCCATGAAACCGCTGTTATCTCGGGCATAGGTTGTAGTGGTCGTCTCTCTTACTATGTCAATACATACGCTATGCAGACAATACATGGGCGGGCAGCTGCCATAGCTACGGGCGTGAAAGTAGCCAATCCGCAACTCACAGTGTGGCAAATCTCGGGCGATGGTGACGGACTTGCCATTGGTGGTAACCACTTTATACACGCGCTAAGACGTAATATTGACATCAATATCGTATTGCTTAACAACCGAATCTATGGCTTAACAAAGGGTCAGTACTCTCCAACCTCACCGCGAGGCTTTGTTTCTAAGTCGAGTCCCTACGGCACTGTAGAAGACCCTTTCCGTCCAGCTGAACTGTCTTTTGGTGCTCGTGGTCGCTTCTTTGCACGCACAGTAGCTAACGATGGCACACACACTGTCGAAATGCTCAAGGCAACTCAGCGCCATAAAGGGGCCTCGGTGTGCGAAGTTTTGCAGAATTGTATGATCTTTAACAACGGCGCTTACGCCCCCATCTATACGCGTGAAGGTCGTAGTGAGCATGCCATCTATTTGGAACATGGCAAACCTATGCGCTTCGGTAAAGACAAAGAGTTTGGTCTTATGCAAGAAGGCTTCGGATTGAAAGTAGTGAAAATCGGTGAAAATGGCGTCAAAGAAGAAGATATTCTCATTCATGATGCCCATTGTGAAGACAATACTTTGCAGCTGAAACTTGCCATGATGGACAATGAACACGGCTTTCCCGTAGCCTTGGGTGTTATCCGTGATGTAGAAGCGCCTACCTATGAGTCGTGCATTTACAGCCAGATTGATGAGGTAAAAGGCCGAAAGAAATATCATAATTTCACGGAGTTGCTCGAAACAAACGACACGTGGATTATTGAATAACGAATGATGTTGCGTGATAAACTCGCGCAACATCACACACAATTCAGCTGCCCAGCACGCTCCGTTATCCTAAAAAGACACTTTCACATGACATGCCTTTCATTGCTATGTCAATGTTTTCGGCACACAAAAGCCGTGAGACATGCCGGGCAACTGATATGATTTTTATCGTAACAACATAGCTTTGCCATTATCAATGAAAGCAAAGTGGCTTATCATCCTTAAGAATCCAACTTCTTAAGGCATAGCATTTGTGGTGCAACCCCTTTGCTTTCAGAGGATGTTTCTTAGTGGAAAAGTTGCATATATGAGGTGATTGCCAATGATTTTAATAAGGAAAAGTCTCTCTTTTTGCATTCTAAACGCTCAAGATGAATCATACTTCTTTTTATGCTTTGAATGTAACGAATTATCATTACAAATGCTTTCTAAAAACGAGCTTATTTGAAACGAAGTTCAAACTGATAGCAATAGTGCGCAGTTTTTGGGCAGTTTGAAAATCATTGACTATCAAAACCTTACGCGCTTAGTACCGAAATATGTTGTGTAATATCATAAAAATATCGTGTAATCTGTATGAAATAAGGCCATAATATGCTTCATTTCATAAGATGAAAAGCCAGACTTCATCGTGTAATCTGCATGAGATTACATTGCAATCTCTTGGTTTTCATGCAACAATCATCATAAAAACATGAAAAACAAGCATTCAAAGGGCGTTCAAATTTCTATTTAGTCGTATCCTGAAATGTTAAAAAATGACGAATAAACTTTACAAGAATAGGATTTCATAGCCTGTATTTCTAAGTTAAAAATGCCGTAGCTTGTGCTATAAGACGAGAGGACACAGGATGCAAACAAGAAAGATTTGCATCCCATGTCCACCCACATCATGGCGTTGGGCACATGATTATAGCGCCTTACCACACTACCTTTCGGCTGCCATCAGCCTCTTCTGTAATCGTAACTTTAGTCACATCTTCGGGCAATATCTCTTCAATAAGCTCGGGCCATTCAAGGAAACAGAGGCTACCTCCATAGAAATAATCTTCATATCCCATGTCATACACCTCGTCAAGTTTCTTGATTCGGTAGAAGTCGAAATGATAAATGGGGCTGCCATCTGCTGCAGTATACTCGTTGACAAGAGCGAAAGTAGGCGATGTAATCACATCGGTCACTCCCAATTCTTCGCAGATTGCTTTGATGAAAGTAGTCTTTCCTGCGCCCATTTTGCCATAGAACGCGAAGACTTTACCCGTTCCCATACCATCCAAAAAAGCTTTAGCGGCCTCACGGATGTTGTCTAATGATTTGATTTTTATTTCCATATTGTTTACTTTATGATCTCCTTTTGTCATGCCAAAGCATGCAGAGAAGATTCTCATGAATTTGATTTCTAAATATTTTCTGTTGCTTTTCCCCGCATCACGCCTATCGGAATAAGCATCTCTTCCATTGAAACGCCACCATGTTGGAACGTGTCTTTATAGTATGACACATAATAGTTGTAGTTGTTGGGATAGGCAAAGAACGTATCGCCAAGGGCGAAAACATACGATGTTGAGAGGTTGGGCGCAGGCAGATGTGCCTCGTGTGGTTTGCTGATTTCAAACACTTGACGTGATTCATAGTTAAGATTCTTGCCCAACTTATAGCGTAAATTCGTGTTCGTATTGCGGTCTCCAACAATCTTTATCGGCCGATTGGCGCGAATACTCCCATGGTCTGTGGTGACAATCACACGGCAATCTGTGCGGCTGAGCAGGCGAAACAGCTCGGCAATTCCCGAATATCGCAACCAACTTTGTGTGATACTGCGGTATGCGCACTCATTGTTTGCCAACTCACGCACCATGCGTGACTCGGTGCGTGCATGTGAAAGCATGTCAATAAAGTTAACGACTAACACGTTGAAATCATTGTGTTGAAGTTCTGAAAAGTGGCTCAACAGCTGATCAATCGACTGAGATTCGCTAATCTTATGATAGCTAAAACGATGTTTTCTGCGGTAACGTGCAAGCAAACCCGCTATCAATGCCTCTTCATGTAGATTCTTTCCATCGGCCTCTTCCTCATCCACCCAAAGGTCAGGGAAAAGCCGTTGAATCTCGTCGGGCATCAAACCGCTGAATAAACTGTTGCGCGCATATTGGGTAGCTGTAGGCAAAATACTCATGTAAAGCTGTTCTTCGATGTCATAACTCTCGGCAAGTTCGGCAGCCAATACACGCCATTGGTCATACCTAAAGTTATCAATCACAAGCAAAAACACCTTTTCTTGCTTATCCAAGAGCGGGAAAACCACACGCTTAAAGACCTCATTGCTCATCAAAGGACGGTCTTCTTCTCCATTCATCCAAGCTAAGTAATGCTGTTTAATGTACTTGGCAAAGCCGTGGTTTGCGTCAACTTTTTGTGTCTGTAGTACCTCTGTCATGTGGTTTTCGGCTGTACTTAGCTCTAATTCCCACTTCACTAATCTCCGATAAACGGCCATCCAGTCACTCCAACGCTTGCAATCTGCAATTTGAAGTGCAATCTTTTGAAAGTCCTGTTGATAGCCGCTTTGCGTCACTTCGTTTATAATGTCGCGATGATGAATATTCTTTTTCAGCGCAATTAGAATCTGATTAGGGTTTACAGGCTTTATTAAATAGTCGGCAATCTTACGCCCAATAGCCTGATTCATGATATCTTCCTCCTCGCTCTTTGTTACCATTACCACAGGCGTTTCAGGCAGAATGTCTTTTATTCTCTGTAGCGTTTCGATGCCAGTAAGGCCTGGCATCATCTCATCGAGCAAGATAAGGTCAAACGATTCCGTACGACAAAGCTCAATAGCATCAACACCATTGCTCATCGTTACTACGTGATAACCTTTCTTTTCGAGAAAGATGATGTGACCTTTCAATAGATCTATCTCGTCATCTACCCACAATAATTTTCCATTACTCATAGTTAGAATCCATCTAAATCATAATATTCATCGTCTAAGTCAAGCGGTTTAACCGGCTTAACTGGTGTAGCCGGCTTCTTCACCGGTGCTGGTTTATGTGCCTTTTCGGGTTTGATTGGCTGCTTTTGAGGCTGACCTTGTCCAGCATTTTGCCCCTTTACAGTAGGCGTTATCATTGTGTCAATGGGATAAACATCCTTATCCTGCTGAATGATTCGATCGAGTTCGCGGTCTATTTCCTCGGCAGTTTGCGGCTTTTCGGGTGCCTTTATTGTCGATGGAACAGGCTCCGTTAGCAGCTGAAGCGTACTGATTCGCAGTGGTGCGAAATGCTTTTGATAGAACAAACTATAGTCATCGTAGCTGTATTGTCGGCCTAAGAGTTCCATGTTTTGTTCGCTAATGATAAATGGTCGCGCCCTTTTCGTGAGCTGCATGATGCTTTGTTGGCGATGCAACTGACGTGCATATTGCAATGCTTCGTCATAGTTTTGGAACCCTTTCACCATCATTCTGTGCATGCCCTGTGCGTCTTCAATCTGTATATCGAAGTTTCTGACAAGATAACTCGTAAAGTTATACTTTGCCAAAGTAAAGAGAAGTTGATGTTCATTGACGGAATCGGGATGGTAAACCAACATGTAAACAAAGCCTACATTGCGTTCAGTGTTGAACTTAACCGACTGAATCGAGTCGCTATCGTTGAGCACTTCACTGCGTCGTTTCCATACATTTGTCATGTCAAACTTAGCCCCATGCAAGGTCTTTCCAGCCTTTACACCATTGATTATCATGCCCGCCATCTCGCCAAGTCGGCTTTCTGGATGCGTGGATAGTAGCGTATTGAGGTCTTGCAAGCATCCTTTTGTATCGCCATCATTAAGTTTACTCAGCGCCGAAAGGAACAAAAATTTATCACGATTGGCTCCCTTGGGGAAACGTTTTGCCGACAGTTGGGCGTTGGCCAACACCTCATGATAGCGTGATTCGTTAAAAGCGGTGTAGGAAGCTGCATAGAGTGAGTCTTCGATATGCTTTCCAAAACGCGCATTTTCCTGATAGTAGGGGTCGTTAAGCAAGGCTGTCCATTGGCTTTTTGGACATTCTCGGCGCAGGCGAGTGAGGTATTCTTCGGCATGTGTAAAGTCATTTCGCCTTGCATAAAGCAAGTAAAGGTGATAGAAAGCCTCGTCAATATGCGAAAAGTTTGGATAGTGTTGGATGAGTCGAAGCAATGCTTTCTCACTGAGATCAAGGTTGTCTAACTGATCCTTAAAGATGATTCCACTGTGAAAGAGTCCATCAGCGAGCACCTTGTTACTGGCAGCTAACTGAGCCGAAGTCAACGGAATCTGGCGCAGATAGTATTCTCTTTGGTGAGGATCTGACGCTGGGTCGTTCACTTTTTGTGGCGTTTCATCTCGCTGTTCGAGGCTATCCGCAGTATCATTTGATGGTAACGCGACGACCGTTTTATTGATTCTTTGCCAATTATCAATGTTATCTCGCTTGCCCCAACGCCTTTGAAACATCTCCTTTCCACGTGCAACGGTCATGGGATTATAGAAATACCACGTGGCTTGTTGATTGTTGTTATCTGCCGAAGTCGGTGTGTTGAAGGTTGCATTTGTAGGATTTTGTGCCGTCATCTCACCTCCATTAGCGATAGATGAAACGCCATTTTGTGCCTTTTTCTCCTTGCGTTTAAGGGCTAAAATCACGCGGTCGATGGCTACATTGCGGTCGTGTTCCGACATCTTTGCAAGCAATTGAAGAGAGTCTTGCAGTTCAACGGCATCGGTATAAGGTACAAGTTGTTCGAGCACTTGTTGCCTTTCGGCCAATTGTTGATAGTCTTTTCGGTCCTTATCCAATAGTCCTATGGCCACATCATAACATCGTTTTGCATCGCCAAACTTATTCCGTTGCCAGTAGAGGTCACCGAGTTTAAGCAGCAAAACACCTTTTTCTATGCCGTTACGTGTACTGAGTTCACTGCCTTTTTCATAGGCTCCAATGGCATGAAGTGTGTCTTTTTGCGACAAGAAGAGATTGCCAATGGCGTAATAAACCTGGTCTAAATATTCTTTGTTATTGTCTGATGACGCCATGTGTCGAAGCTTTGCAATCAATTGTTTGGGCTTTCCGTCGACCACTTCTGTCATAGCTATGCGTGCATTAAAAGCCAAGTCATAAGGTGGATTGAGTCTAACCACATGCTGAAATGCCTTATAAGCTTCTGCCTTTTGACCTGTTTCGTTGAACAATTGCCCTAAAAGAAACCACTCACGCGCCTTTTGTATGCGTCTCATCTCATGGCTAATGACGCGTTGAAGATAGGGGATGGCCTTATGATAATCCCCAATATGAATATAATAATCAGCGTAAGTATAGTCCCATTCCTTTTTAGCCGTCCAATAAATAGAATCTCGTTGCATGTTACGTAGCACGTCTTCAGCTTCATATTGCCATCCCGCTTCGATGTAACTCTTAGCTAACCATGCCTGCGCTCGTTGGTAAATAGCAGGTTGAGTGGCGTAAAGTCGGCTCATATATGCAAAGGTTGAGATTGCATCTTCAAACTTTCCTTCATGGAATTGGGCTCTACCCATGAGCAACCAGACCTTCCACATGAACGGATTATACTCCTTTCGGTTGAGCCATTCAATATCTTCGGCAGTCTTCTTTCGGTCTTTATCCCACACGGGATGACGCCTAATGCTGTGCAGTTTGATTGCTTTCTCACACTTTTCTATTGCTTTTTCAAAGCCAGCTTGCCCCAAACCACGACTTGTTTTGTTGCCAATTGTGTACAAAGGAAGCATCTCTGTGAAGTTATCTTTGTTGCCTTTCTCACGCTCTAATGCCCCATCTATGTAAGCCATTGAACCGTTATAATAAACATTATAGCGTGTATTGAAAGCCTGCCACCACCTGGTTCGCGCCGTGTTTTGCGGCGTTGAACAACAACAAAGCATCGTAACAACGAGACAAAGGATAATGGAATATGGTGCGAAATGCTTCACTTTCTCAACAACAACTTTGCAATGGCATAGACAATGATACTGAAAAAGATGATGGATGCACCCGAAGGAACATTCAACCAATAGCTCATGGCAAGACCAAATAAACAATCTGCCCATCCAATAACAATCGAAAGGAACATCATCCGCTTATAGTTCAGCGTGAAAAGATTGGCAGTCATCTGTGGAATTGTAAGCAAACTGAGGGCTAAAACGATACCCACCATGCGCAAAGTAGATACTATCGTCAATGCAATTAATGCCATCATGCCATATTCTATCCATCGAACGGGCAGCCCTTGTGACTCTGCAAACGTGCGATCGAAAGCCACACTGAGCACTTCTCTGTAGAAGAAGACCATGCAAAGGATAACAATTACCGAAAGCACGCCAAGCAAACAAAGGTCTAATGTGCCTATTGTCAGGATGCTTCCAAACAGGAACGACGGCAAATCGGGCATGAAACCGGGAGATAAAAAGCAGCAAATGATGCCCACACTCATACCGAAAGTCCAGAACATTGCAATAGCGGAATCCTCGCGAACTGCACCTTTTCGCGACATCCATTCAACCCCAAAGGCACTCAATACGGCAAAAATCATGGCCGAAAGGATGGGATTTATGCCCATTAGTACACCCAAACCAATGCCTCCAAACGATGCATGTGTGATGCCACCACTAATGAATACCAAGCGACGGGTTACGATATATGTGCCTACTATGCCACAAACAACACTGGCAAGTAAGGCTCCAAGTAACGCATTTTGAAAGAAACTATAATGTAAAATGTCAATCATTTACTAATGCAATAAAGTCATCTTTAATCTGATTTGGCATGTTAATGCCACGTAAAATGAGGCTTCTGTTCCAGCCCTTCACCTCATCTGGGCGCATCGTTAGCATCACTTCTGCAAACGCTTCGGCCTCTTCGTCAGTGTAATCTTCCGACAAACGACCTCGGAAATGGTCAAGTTCTTCATCGTCATAATATTCAATTTCCTTGGTGGCGGCCTCCATCATACACTCTTGTTCGCACTGATCGTTCTCACCTGTACACGTAGAACACGAGTCGTTTACGATGAGAGGAGTTTCTTCTTCGCCCTTCTTTCGGCCCAAAAATGAACCTAATGCCGTGATGAGTCCTAAGAAAACAAGTGCAAAAACCAAATATATCATAACGTGAAACCTGCTGTTTGAAGATCTTTCCAGTAATCGGGATACGACTTACTCACTACTTCTGGGTTGTTAATCTGTAAGCCTTGGCGTTTCAAAGCCACTGGAGCGAAGGCCAAAGCCATGCGATGATCCTCATAGGTTTCAATGGGTTCATCGGATGGTTGGCATCGTTCGCCATCCCAAAGTAGTTCATCATCGCCTACACTTTGAAGCACAAAGCCCAACTTTCTCAACTCCGTTTTCAAGGCTTCTATGCGATCTGTCTCCTTAATTCGTAGGGTAGAGAGCCCTTTAAAGTGGAACTTTATGTTCATATTCACACAAGTTACCACCACAGTTTGTGCCAAATCAGGCGACCCTGTGAAGTCATATTCTAAACGAGGCAATAGACATTTGTGCCGATGTAGCGTCACAATATTGGGTACACCGGGTGCAGTGGTCTTGAAACTTGTCTTTATTCCCAAGAGCGAAAAGATGTATTTAACGACCGAATCGCCCTGTTTCGAACCATCCATTAAGCCTTCCAATCTCACAACGGCCTCTGAATCATCCGCTAATGCCATGATTTCATACCAATAACTGCTGGCTGTCCAATCGCTTTCAATATAATAATCGCGTGCTGAATAGGCTTTGGCAGCGACACGGATAGTGTCAACATCCGTCCAATCGGCTATTGCTCCGAAGTCTCGCATCATGCATAACGTGAGGTCAATATAAGGCCGGGAGATAATTTCATCAGTCAGTTTGAGTTCTAATCCCTTTTCAAGCATCGGACCAATCAATAGTAATGCTGAGATAAACTGCGAGCTAACATTGCCCGGAATCTCGATAAATCCGCCTGTCAGTGGACGCCCTTTAATACGCAAAGGAGGGTAACCCACCTCGCCTTCATACTGAATGTCGGCGCCAAGATAGCGCAAAGCATCTACTAAAACGCCTATCGGCCGCTGCTTCATGCGGTCAGTTCCCGTGAGCACATGCTCGCCTTTGCACACCGAAAGATAGGCCGTCAGAAAGCGCATTGCCGTTCCTGCTGCCTTGATATCAATGGTTTCGCTCCTTGTTTTGAGGGCTTCGACAATGACTTTTGTATCATCACAGTCACTAAGATGACGTGGAACAAGGTTGCCATTTGCCAGTGCTTGGATGATTAGGGCACGATTACTGATGCTCTTACTTGGTGGGAGTTGAATCGTCGTATCAATATGTTGAGGACCTGATAGGGTATATATCATATTGTGAAACTTAACAAATTACTTTCTATGCAAATGTACAAACAAAAACCGGATGACCCTACTTTTGATACAGCTTTATTCGTTTTAACGGATAAAAAACAGTAATTTTGCAGCCAAAACAATAATAATCGTGCATATAGCTATCGCTGGAAACATTGGAAGCGGAAAGACTACACTCACCGAAATGCTTGCCAAACACTATGGATGGGAGCCTAAATACGAGGCAGTAGACTACAATCCGTATCTTGAAGACTATTATAAAGACATCCCAAGATGGTCATTTAACATGGAGGTTTTCTTCTTAAAAGAACGCTTCAAAGACTTGCTTCAGCTCACGCGTTGTAGCAAACAACAAACCATTGTGCAAGATCGCACCATCTATGAAGGCGTATATGTCTTCACAAAAAACAACTACAAGATGGGCAATATGACTGAAAGAGACTTCCATACTTACATGGAACTCTTTGATTCAATGACGCATATCTTGCACTATCCTGACTTGATGATCTACTTAAAATCAGGCGTTTCACACTTGGTAAAGAATATCCAAAGCCGCGCGCGTGACTACGAACAGCAAATGCCTTTGGCTTATCTTGAGAGCTTGAATGAACTATATGACGACTTCATCTATAACAAATATAAAGGTAAAGTGCTTGTTGTCGACGTGAATAATATCGACTATTTACATAGTAAAAAGGATTTTTCGAGCATCATAGATAAGATAGATGCCAACCTGTTTGGACTTTTCTAACCCCAGAATTATATTCAGATTATGCATATAGCAATTGCAGGAAACATCGGAAGTGGCAAGACTACACTCACCAAAATGCTTGCCAAGAGATTTCATTGGACGCCTCGTTTCGAACCCGTTGATAACAATCCGTATCTCGATGACTTTTATGCTGACATGGCAAGATGGTCATTTAATCTCCAAATCTATTTCTTAAATAAACGCTTTAAGGAGGTAGTTGAGATATCAAAGAGCGTAGATACCATCATACAAGACCGCACTATATTTGAAGATGCGTGTATCTTTGCGCCGAATTTACATAGTATGGGCATGATGAGTGATCGTGACTTTGCTAACTATTCAGACTTGTTTGAGCTCATGATTTCACTCGTAAAGTTACCCGATCTCATGATATATATCCGTTCAAGTATACCGACTTTGGTTAACCATATCGGTAAACGTGGGCGCGAATTTGAAAAGAGTATCCGCATCGATTACCTCTCTGGACTGAACGATCGCTATGAAAACTGGATTAAAGACTATAAAGGTCATCTCATCATTGTTGATGGAGATTACACTGATTTTGAGAATAATCCTCAGGATTTTCAAAGGATTACCGACCAGATTGATGCTGAACTCTATGGTCTTTTCCCTATAAAGTAAACGCTGTTTATAACATATCAAGACTAAGGCACTTTGTTTTCATGAGCAAAGTGCCTTTCTCTTTGAGTTCAACAAATGTTGGAAAACGACAAAATATTTGGCCTTCGGGATGATAATATGCTGGAATAAACAAAGCGAAATGATATAAAGTTTTAGCTGAAACTCTTGTTCTTTTCTTCATTTTAGTCAAAAAGTAGAGGCTTATATCGTAAAGATTAATGATGGTTTTTTAACACTTTGTGGAGTGATGAAATAGAGCGTAAATCATAGAAAAATAGGGTTTAATCAACGAAGGCTATAAGAAGATAGGGTGTTTTGCGCCATTCGAATCTCTAATTCGGCACAAACGGCGCACACAAATGCTTCATTTCATGCGATGAAATGGTAGAGATGAGGGCATGATTCCATAGAGATTACACGTTGTTTTTATGTGATATCATCATAAATTTTAAGGCCTTTTTCGTAATTGATTGATTGTAAGGAGTTTGTAAAATGCAAGAAAATAGCATGCTGTTGGATAGTTGTGCTAAAAGCTTTCATATTATAAGATTTTACGGTTCCTATTGTAAATTACTTTCAAAGCGTTTAACTCATCTTTCGTTTACTACCTTGATGACTTCTCATGAGACAGACTTGATTCAACAAAATGAAAAAAAAGATGAGAAAAAATGTTTGATTATATATTATTTTTTTTACCTTTGTTGCAACTAATTAAATAGAAAAGATAACATGAAAAAAGGACTTCTAACTTTACTTCTGACTTGTTTTGCATTGACAATACAGGCACAACATTTCAAACATGAGTTGAGATGGAGTATCGGATTCGGTGATGATCCGCACTTAAAGAGCGTGAGAAATGACTATATTAAATTGTTTAAGCTTGAAGATGACGCTTCTTTGTTCTCGACACTCAGTAATATTAACTGTTCATTAAATATGGAATATTTCTATCATTTGAATGAGAAATGGGCAGTGGGTGCAGGACTTAGTTATACAGAAGCAGCGGCACAAGGAGCACATGTGCCATTAGAAAAGCAAGTGAATAATAACCCTTTTAGCTTGGTTTACCTCGGATTCATCTATTCAATCATCCCAAATGACGAATTGAAATTATCGAGTAAGGCCTTTACTTTCATGCCTTCAGTGCGCTATTCTTGGTTAGACAACGGGCATTTTGCACTTTATTCAAGAGGAGGTTTGGGGCTAAGTGCCTATCATCTGTCGTCAAATAGCAGCAGTTTCCCTAACATTAAAGAAAATAAAATGAGGGTGGCTTATCAGCTTTCTCCTGTGGGAATAGAGATTGGTTCGAATCACTTGAGATTCACTTCTGAAATTGGTTACGGCCTGCAAGGTATTTTTAATTTCGGTCTTGTGTGGCATTTTGGCAAACAACTATAATATGGTTGTTCAGCAAAATAATGCAAATCGGCTCTCAATAGTAGGCTAATGAATTGGAGAACCCCTTCTGTTTGCGCAGCCAAATAAATAGATATATACCTTCAAATATATCGATATATACCCTCAAAAGTATCGATATATACCCTCAAAAGTATTGATATACACCCTCAAAAGTATTGATATACAGGGACAGTAGATATTTAGTGTGGATAAGCATATAGTTTAGCAATCCTAAAAAGGA
>ERZ772945.132-NODE-132-length-58415-cov-42.451679_pt1 | contig 58415 bp, 59 predicted proteins | sample MGYA00511681_ERZ772945 | MGnify/ENA primary metagenome ERZ772945 (study PRJEB29015, sample SAMEA2737943) | human oral metagenome | biome: human oral; feature: human-associated habitat; material: dental | place: China | collected 2143 ...
CCTCTAGCGACTGACCTCTGGGGAAGCCTACACCACAACATTTGACAAAGAACCACATTATGAATCTTTCACGATCTCATCGTAAAAGCGGTTATTGGTTAAACCGAAGGGCGCCGGCTTCTGTCTCGCGGATTTGTGGTTGGCGTTCAAACCCATGGACTTGACTGAAGCCGGCAAGATAAAGCCTTTCGGCTGCCAACCTATCTCCTTCACCCTTATTATACGAAATATCTGAATAAAATGGAACTAGTTCGCCTTGTTCCATTCTACAAACTTTATTGTAGCATCGTACAAGTTTCGTCATGAGCCGATGTCGATTGGCTCGAAGCGCTCGCGCACCAGCGTTTTTCCTTCCGTGCTCGAAAAGAGGTTCGGAAAAGGCACCAGTCCCTGCGGCGTCGCATCGAGCAAGCATTGAAAGAGCAGATACGCGCCGATTGCATCATCGAGCGCACGATGCTTCTGCCTCGCCTTCCACCCGAAGCGCTGCAACAGAATTTCAAGGTTGAATTTCTTCGTGTCTTTTGGAAGGAGCTTCTTTGCCAAGCGAACGGTATCCATATACGGCGGGCAAAAACGCCTGCGCTGCCCCGTCGTGCGAGCGATTCGCGCCAAGGCAAGATTGATGCTCAAAATATCATTGTCACCGACCGCATGGCCGAGCACAACGGCATCATCGCCGACGAATCGCAGAAAGGCAGGAAGAATGTCGGGCAAGCTTTCCTTCCCCTTGAAGTCCTCCTTGTCCAGCCCCGTCATCTTGCGCACGGTTTGGTTGATAAAGGTGCGCGGACGGATCAGTTCGTGAAATACTGCCACTCGATCCGTTCCTTCCTGCAGGCGGATTGCGCCAATCTCAATGATGTCGTCGGGAAACGTCCCCGCAAGCTCCAGGTCAAAGGCGACGATGGGCTTTCCATGGATTGCCGTCATATTTTCCATGCTAACGGCCTGCGCGCGAATCGAGCGCTCAATCCGTCGCTTTTGGCGGCGTCCCTGGATCGTGCTGCTGCGCTTCGGCGTGCGCTTTTTGCCTCGCAGCTCTCCCGCATTTTTCTTTTCCTGCAGGTTCTCCGCCCCACGCGGGGCATCCCCCTTGCTCGATGTATGAGAACGCATACGTTCCTCTTTTCTATGCTAGTGCACTAATTCCGCTTCATGACAGAAGCGATGAATGCCATGCCAGCGCCTTCTGAGATGCGTGCTTTGTCCTGGCGCCGCTCAATTTCCTGCATCTTCTGTGACAGCTCGTATCGTTTGGCGTGAACGCAAAGCACGTCCCCAGTCTTCTCGGCGCGCAGAATATCGAGCGCCACGCCGGAAGCATCTGCAATATCCAAAAGCTGCTGAAGCTGGGGCTGGCATTCTGCCAGAATTTCTTTTGGAAGTTTCGCCTTAAGCACAAGGATAGAGCATCTGATGGTACGAATTTCTTCGTCCATAGCGGCGAAATCTGTTTCCGTTCCTTTCGTAGACAAGACGCGCGCCGCTTTTGCTGAAAACGCTACGCCATCCGGCCGTCCGATATTTGCCCAGTCGTTTTCAAGGTGCGTGCTGTGCGCCGCAAATTGCGCCATAGCCCCCGCGATAGTGCCATACTGCGACCGAAGCGCATCCTGCCATGCCTCATCCGGGTCGTACGCAGCCGGATTGCGTGCGTACGCTGCCCCCGTTGCAAGCGCAAGCTTCGACAATGCCTCATAGCGCATTGGATTGAAAAAAACTGCGGGAATACTGCTCGCCTGCGGCAAGCCTTCAATCGGGCCAAGAGCAAGCTTTTCTTCCATATAGTCATTCGCAGGATAATTCCACCAGAGGGCAAGCGGACACCCATAGAGACGATTTGCCGATTGGTACGAGGCATCGGTCAAATTGTTCTTTGCTACTCCATCTCCTGTATAGAGGACGAGCACATCCTTCGCTGACTGCGCCGAAAAATCGCGTGTATACGGTGTCACCGCGCCATTTGCCGTGCGCATGTCAGCCAGAAAATACTCGGTCGGCACAGTGAGAAGCAGTCTGGCATCTGCATGGCGCTCGCGAATGCGCTCAGAAAGCCAGCAAAGAAGCTCCGCCTGCCCCGCTCCATCCTTTTCCCTGATGTCATCGAAACATACGGCAAAGTCGCGGACGCCCTGCGCATAGAGCGCTTCCATCTTTGCGAGAAGCTTTTCCCGGTCGCCATATCGCCCCATGCCCGAAAGCGCAACATCGAGTCCTGGTGAGACCGCAAAGATAAAACGAACGCCCCGCGACCGTGACGCTTGCGCAAGCTCTCCAAGCTCATGCAATTTTTCAGGTGGATACGGCTCGCGCCATTTCGCGCGATGATAAGGGTCGTCCTTCGGTGCATAGATATAAGCGTTGAACCCAACCTTTTCTGCAAATGCGAAAAAGTCCAGCCGCTCTGCCTTGCTCCAGGGCGTCCCATAGAATCCCTCCACGACGCCGCGCAGCGCAATCGGTGCAGCCTTGCACATAACCTGTCCATAAAAAAGAATGCAAACCAGCAATAAAATGCGCACGACTGTTCTGGACACGCGAACCTCCCATCTTCCTGCTCCATATAGCTAACTTTATTTTAACACAGTGCACGCGGATATGATATACTGTAACAACGACGGATAAAATTTATTTCGATTCCTTTCGGAGGAAATCTCTTGCTTTCAAAAATTTATGCCGCACACCGCAAAACATTGCGGCGTGCAGGACTGCTCGCCCTCATTTTTGCGATTGTATCACTGCTCGCCTTGGAGCTTCTGAGCCACGGCACTGCCGCACTTTTCAATCACGCGATGGAAGAGCAGGATATGCTGCGCGGCTCGATACGCGTAGAGCGTCTCTTTTCCGATATAACGGGACACGTTTACTTTACGAATCTCAAATGGTACGACCCGAACGGCGAGCTGATTCTTTCCATTCCAAGCGGTGATTTTCGCGTGCGTATCTGGGACGTGCTGACGAAGAACTACAAGTCGACGACAATACAGGATCTAAACATCTACGATGCGACGGTCTCCCTGCACTTCGACGAAAACATGCGTCTTGATTTCATCCGCCCCTCGCCCGATATGGAAAAGATGCAGGACGATGACGAGGCGTGGCAGAAGAAAGTCAGTCTCGACGGACTTTCAGAAGAAGAGCGAAGAGCCATTGGCGAAAAACGACGCCGTATGCAACAGGAAAAAATGGCGAAGCGTTGGAAAAATTTCAATGCAACGGGAAAGAAGCTCAAGCTGAACCTCAATGTGCATGACAGCCGTTTTGAGATTTTGGCACATGGCCGCCACTACCTGATGAACCATGTGCAGCTGACCTCTGCCATTGACACGACGAAAGCAATGGAGCTCTCCATGACGATTGGCGGATTCGGCGGGATTATGATCGGCGACGGCATTTTCGTCAATGGGTGCGTTGACTTTCACGGCGAGGACGTGCCAACTGCCGATCTTTCTGCCGTCTTCTATGAAGTTGATCCCTCGTCCCTCGGATTTGGCATGGACCTGCACGATAAAATGACGCTCGATACGTATTTCACAGGGGCGATCACGCACCCGATTGCAACGGGAACGCTCGCGATGGACGAGCTTCACGTTCCGGGGCTCTACTTTACGCAAGTGCAAGGCGACGTCTACTATGAAAACGCCCTGCTGACATTTACAAATGTCTCGGCAAATGTCTTTGACGGAACGCTCGCGGCACACGGCGACTACAATCTCGACACGCGCTATTACCATATCTACGGGACTGGTTCCAATCTAAATACGGCAAAGGCACTTCCGGGAAGCGGACTCTACTGCCGCGTCGCGATGGATCTCACGATAGCAAGCGACGGATCAGCCAAGGGAACGCGCACATCCGGTGCATTTCATTCCGATGCAGGACGCTATCGCCTGCTCCCGTTCGAACGTATCGCAGGCAGCTTCAACAATATCTATCACGACCTTCAGTTCTACGATGTCAGCCTCCGCTTTGCAGGCTTCGACGTCGCGACAGACGGACTTCGGATTGAAAACGGAAAACTCACCCTAACCCCCATCCGTATCACGGATAAAGACGGAGGGCCGCTTTATACATATATCCAGAAACCGAGAGGAGAATAGGTGTGACGCATCGCAAAAAAGGGATTCTTCTCGTGCTCGTAGGCGCTTCCATGTGGGGTGCGTCTGGCGTCGCAGGACAATATGTGCTGCAACGCGCCGGCTTTTCCGCCGAATGGCTCGTCGTCAGCCGTATGCTGCTTGCGGGAATCGTCCTCCTCGTCATTGACGCTGTGCGGGAGCGCGGAAGCATCCTGGAAATTTGGCAGGAAAAACGCGATGCCTACGAGGTCATCGCGTTCGCCGTATGCGGCATGGTTGCCGTCCAATATACGTATTTCGCCTGCATCAAGGCAGGAAACGCCGCAACTGCGACGGTGCTCCAATACCTCATGCCAATCGTCATCGTGCTCTATGACAGTGTGACGGCGCGTCACTTGCCACGCTTCATCGAAGTTCTTTCCGTCGTGCTCGCCGTCACGGGGACCTTCCTGCTCGTGACACATGGCGATGCAAACACGCTGGCGATCCCGCACGAAGCGCTCTTCTGGGGGCTTGCCTCAGCGCTCGCGGGCGCGTTCTACACCATGCAGCCCAAACGCCTCATACGAAAATGGCGCGCGACGCTCGTCATTGGCTGGGGGATGCTCATCGGCGGCCTGCTCTTTTCCTTCGTCTGTCCGCCGTGGCAGTTTACGGGCGTATGGACGCCCATTTCTATCCTTCTTTTTGCCTACATCGTCGTATTCGGGACGATCCTCGCATTCAGCTGCTATCTCGGCAGTCTGAAGTACATACGGCCCGGCGAGGCAGGCGTGCTCGCCTCCGTCGAGCCGCTCGCCGCCATCGTATTGTCCATCGCATTTCTCGCAACGCCGTTTTCCTTGATGGACGTGCTCGGAACGACATGCATACTCAGTACGATCTTCATTTTGGCGCGGCGATGAGCGCCATAAGCCCTGCCTCGTCAAGGATCTCGATCCCCAGCTCTTCTGCCTTTTTGAGCTTGCTTCCGGCTGCCTCGCCTGCTACGAGGCAGTCGGTTTTTTGGCTGACCGAGCCCGCAACGCGGCCTCCATTTTTCTCAATGAGCGCCGCACATTCCTTGCGCCCGAGATTCGGGAGCGTGCCTGTAATGACGAATGTCTTGCCTGCAAGCGCCCCGCCTGCAGATAGCGTTTCATGCACAGTGAAATTGACGCCTGCGCTGCGAAGCCTGTCCAGCATATCGCGCGTCGCCTCAGTCTTGAAGTAGGATGCGATTGCCTTTGCACTGATTTCGCCCATATCGCGGACGGATAGAATCTCTTCTTCATCCGCCGTGCAAAGCGCGTCGATTGAGCCAAAGTGGCGCATGAGCTCCCGTGCGGCGCTGCGCCCAATCCCTGCGATGCCGAGGCCCGTCAAAAGCTGTTGCGGCTCGTTCGCCTTGCTCGCCTCGATTGCTGCGAGCACCTTGTCCGTATTCTTTTCTTTGCCGATCAGCCCGTTTTCGATGAGCATATCCCGCCTTTCATGCAACGTGTAAAGATCGGCAATCGTCGCAAGGACGCCTGCTTCAATGAGCGCATGGACCGCACTTTCGCCGAGCCCCTTTATATCCATCGCGCTGCGGCTGACAAAATTCAGAATGTGATTTTCAATCTGTGCCGGGCAGCTTGGATTCTGGCACTTGATGTCCGCCGTCTCTGCCTCGCGCACGGCAGGCGCGCCGCAGACCGGGCATGACGATCCGATCTTGAACGGCTGCGCACCTTCTGGACGCTTCTCCTTGACGACTTCCTTGATTTTCGGAATGATTTCACCGGATTTATAGACGCGTATCGTATCACCGATCCGCACGTCAAGCCCGTCGATGAAATCTTGATTGTGGAGCGTCGCCCGTTCGACGTTCGTCCCGCAAAGGCGGATGGGGTCGAACACGGCCGTTGGCGTAATGCGCCCCGTCCGCCCAACGGACAGCTCAATCGCGCGCAATACGGTCTCCTTTTCCTCGGGCGGGTACTTGTAGGCGATTGCCCAGCGCGGCACCTTCGATGTTGCGCCAAGCTGCTCGCGGTCTTTCAGGTCATTGAGCTTGACGACGGCGCCATCAATGTCATAGGCGAGACTTCCCCTGCTCTCGCCGATTGCCTCGATTGCCTGCCAGACCTCCTCTGCCGTGCGGCAGACCGTGTAGCCGTGAATGACCTTGATTCCCTGCTTCTTCATGAAGTCATACGCCTCGGTATGCGTCGAAAACTCCCTGCCGCGCACCGCTTGCAGATTGAAGATAAAGAGGGAAAGTCCCCGCTCCTTCGTGATGCGGCTGTCGAGCTGGCGAAGCGTTCCTGCCGCACAGTTGCGTGGATTCGCAAAAGGGCGCAACCCCAAAAACGCCTGCCGCTCGTTGACGGCATCGAAGGCGGCGCGCTCTAAGTAGACCTCGCCGCGAATCTCGAAGTACGGCAGCTTGTCCTTCAGCGTCTTTTTGACGTCACGAATGACCTTCGCATTCTCCGTGACATCCTCCCCCTGTACAAGCCCGTCGCCGCGCGTAATCGCACGCGAAAGAATTCCGTCCTCATAGCGCAGCGCCATGGAAAGCCCGTCAATTTTTTCTTCTACGACAAACTCCGGCGCATCGAGCTCTGCCTGGAGGCTATGCACGAAATCGAAGATCTCCTCCTTGGAAAAGACGTCCTGCAAGGACAGCATCGGGACATCGTGCTTGACGAGCGCGCCCGCCGTCCGCTGCGCCGTGCCGCCGACCATCTGCGTGGGCGAGGTCTTTGTGATGAGCTCCGGATATTCCGTCTCAATCGCCTTTAGGCGCAGCATGAGCTGGTCGTATTCGTAGTCGGTAATCTCAGGCGCATCCTCGTTGTAGTAGCGGTTGTTGTGATAGCGTATGCTTTTGCGCAGTGAGGCAAGCTCCTTCTTGACCTGTTCAATCTCCATGACCACGTCTCCTCTCTCCGTCAAGCCTTCTCAATCGGCGCGTATTTCTGCATGAAACCCTTGACGCCTTGGCCGGGGAATGCGATCTTCAGCTCGGCTTCCTCGCCGCTTCCCTTGACCGATACGACCGTGCCAATGCCCCATTTGCCGTGGCGTGCCTTGTCGCCCGCTTTCCAGATGACGTTTGTATCGGGACGAATGACGCCGCTTGCAGGCGGTACATTTGCCGCGCGTGACATAGGTGACAATGCCCCGCCTGCCTGCGATTGACGAAGCGATTGCATCGCTTCGTATGCCGACATCGGTTTTCCCGAAAAAGATACTCCCTGCCCCATCTGATGGGCGGCAGGTCGGAAGGCATACGATCCGATTGGCGTATCATCTTCATCAAAAGAGGAATGCTGCGCCATTCCGTCGAGGTATTCTTCCGGAATCTCCGCGAGGAAGCGCGACGGCGGATAGGCATTCGTCCTGCCGTAAATCGTGCGCTGGTTCGCGCGCGTAAGGTAGAGCTTTCGCTCGGCACGCGTGATGCCGACGTAGCACGTCCGCCGCTCCTCTTCGATCTCCTTCGGCTCGAGAAGCGTCCGCGCGTGCGGGAAAAGGCCCTCCTCCATGCCGATCAGAAAGACGATGGGGAACTCCAGCCCCTTTGCCGAATGCAGCGTCATAAGCGTAACGCGGTCGTCGTCCATATCCGCCGTATCGATGTCCGATACGAGCGACAGCTGTGAGAGGAATGCCTCTAGGCTCGTATCCGCCTCCGTCTTCTCAAAGTCGCGCGCAACGCCGATAAATTCCTTCAAATTTTCGATGCGCGACTCGCTCTCTGTTTTTTTATCCGTTTCGAGCTCCTTCATGTAGCCCGATTCATCGAGCACCTTTTGAATGAGGTCGTCGAGGTGCATATTGGCATACTGCCCCATCATCGTGAAGATAAAGGCGGCAAACTCCGCGAGCGGCTTTTTCGCACGCGCCGTCAGTCCCGGTATCGCATCCATGAAGTGAATATCCGAAATGACTTCAAAGAAACTGATTCCGCTTGCGGCAGCGTACTCTGCGACGCGCGCCAACGACGTCGCACCAAGGCCGCGCTTCGGCACATTGATGATGCGCATAAGGCTGACGTTGTCCAGCGGGTTGTAAATGACGCGCAGATAGGCGAGAATATCCTTGATTTCCTTGCGGTCATAGAATTTCAGCCCGCCAACCATCGTGTACGGCAGCCCCATTCGCATGAAGGTCTCCTCGATGACGCGGGACTGGGCATTTGTCCGGTAGAGAATGGCAATATCCCCATACGACTGATTGGCGTAGTCTTTATGCTTTTGGATGGTCGAGGCGACGAACTGCGCTTCATCGCGCTCATCATACGCCTCGTAGAGCGTGATCTTTTCCCCCGTCGGGTTTTCCGTCCAGAGCGTCTTGGGCTTTCGCTCGATGTTGTGGTCGATGACGGCGTTCGCCGCTGCAAGAATATTTTTCGTCGAGCGGTAGTTCTGCTCCAGCGTTATCGTACACGCCTCGGGATAGTCCTGCTCAAAATCCATGATGTTGCGTATATCCGCACCGCGCCATCCATAAATAGACTGATCTGCATCGCCAACGACACAGAGGTTATGATGTTTTTCGGCGAGCAGCTTCGTTATCGCATACTGTGCGCCATTCGTATCCTGATACTCGTCGACAAGAATGAAGCGGAAGCGGTTCTGATACTTCGTGCGCACCTCTTCATTATCGCGCAGGAGTGCGACAGAGAGCATGAGGAGGTCATCGAAGTCGAGTGCATTGTTCGCGCGCAGCTTCCTCGCGTAGAGTGCGTAGACCTCTGCCGCTTTTTCCTCGAAGAAGGTGCTCGCGCTGCGTGCCATCGCCTTTGGTCCCAGCAGCGCATTCTTCGCATTCGAAATCGCATTTTGCAGGCTTGCAGGGCGATACTGCTTGTCGTCGAGATTGAGCTCCTTGATGCAGTCACGGATGACAACCTGGCTGTCCGACGTGTCGTAGATGACGAAATTGCGCTGATAGAGCCCCGTCGCTTCAATCTCCCGTCGCAGGAAACGTGCGCAGAAGGAATGGAAGGTGCTGAGCCATACGTCCTTTGCCGCCTCGCCAATCATGCGCTCCGCACGCTCGCGCATTTCGGTCGCCGCCTTGTTCGTAAAGGTGATGGCGAGAATCTGGTACGGCAGGACGCCATGCGCAAGCAGGTTGGCGATACGGCACGTCAGGACCTTCGTCTTTCCAGAGCCTGCTCCTGCCATGATGAGCAGCGGGCCTTCGATGTGCTCGACTGCCTCCTTCTGGGCAGGATTCAAGCCTTGAACAATATCCAAAACAAACCTCCTATCAATCATGCAAAACAATCATCTTACAGGCAAAGCCCTCCCATTCCCCATCTCATTTCTAAACGCGCTTCGCTTGAACGATAGAAACGAGACGAGGGAATGAGAGGGCTTTATGTGCGAAGACGCGCTTACTGTGCGATCCGCTTGACCGCTTCTGAAAGCGGCGGGATAATCTGCTTCTTGCGGCTCATGACTCCCGGCAGATAGACGTGCGTGCCACTTGCGTCCTTTTTGAACGCCTCCCCAATCAACGTCTTGGGCGAGCCTGCATAGAGAAGATACGTCGCTTCTTCCAGGATGTCCGTGACCATGACGAGGCTCATGTCGAAGCCTTCCTTGTCGCAGATGTTCTTCATCGCGGCGATAAGCTCCCCTTCGAGATCCATGACCTCCTTCGTGTCCATGACGGAAATCTGGCTGACGATAATGCGGTATTCGCCAATCTGGAATTCCTTGAGGTCGTTTTTCGCAATTTCCTGCGGCGTCATATCACCGATTCCAGAGCCTGCCTTCAGCATGGCCATGCCGTACTCCTGCACGTCAACGCCTGCAATCTCCGCGAGGCGCTCTGCCGTTTTCTTATCGTATGGCGTGCAGGTCGGTGACTTGAAGAGCACCGTATCGGAAAGAATAGCGGAGAGAAGCAGTCCTGCAATAGATGGCGGAATATCGATGTCACGATGCCAGTGCATATTGGAGACAATGGTCGCCGTGCAGCCGACGGGCTCGGCATGCGTGTAAATCGGCTCACTCGTCTGGATGCCGCCAAGACGATGGTGATCGATGATCTCGAGAATCTTCGCTTCTTCGATTCCTTCCACCGCCTGCCCGCGCTCGTTGTGATCGACGAGGATGACGCGCTCGCGCTCCGGCACCATGAGCTGGTCGCTGCTGACGATCCCGACGAGGCGCCCATTTTCAAGAACGGGATAATTGCGGTAGCTCGTCTGCTCCATCGTGCCCTTGATGTCGGAAAGGAGATCGAGCGGCTTGAAGCAAACCGGGTCGGGATGCATGATGCGGCGAATCGGCACGCACTGGTTGATGAGACGCGCAACGGTGTACGTATCGTACGGCGTCGAAAGGACGAACGTATGGCGCTGCTCCGCCTCCTCGATGACGTCGCCGGGCACGCGTCCATTGCCCGAGACGATGAGACAGGAAATGCCCTGCTTTAAGCAGTCAATGAGCGTTTCGTCGCGCCGGTCACCGATGATGACGATGTCGTGCTCGCCGACCGTCTCCTGAATCGTCTTGACCGAACCTGCCGCAATGCGGACATCGCCCTTGATCGTGTCGCCTTCCTCGCCCGAGACGAGGACGCGGCTATCCGTTGCCGCGATAATGTCGCGATAGCGGACACGCATTTCCGAAAGGTTCTGCATGCCGAGCTCTTGGAAGTAGCGCTTCGCCAAATCGGAAACGGTCACAATGCCGACGAGAAGCCCCTTGCTGTCGGTGACGGGAACGGATTTCAGATTGTGCTCGCGCATGACCTCGCCGAGACGGCGCAAGGTATCGTGCTGCTTGACGACGATCTTGCAGTCGAGCGTGACATCCTTGACGCGCGGATAGAGGTCAGTCAAAAGAAGAGGCTGCTCCACCTTGAAGTATTCGAGTGCAAATTTCGTCTCCGCATTGACCTTGCCAGCACGCGCCGGGACGACATTTTCGCCAAGCGCCTGCTTGAGATGTGCATAGCCGATGGCCGAGCATATCGAATCCGTATCTGGATTGCGATGACCGATCGTATATATGGGTTTCGTGTTCTTCATCGTAGACGTATCCTCCCCTATCTTTTCATTCCTCTTCCTTAATTTCGCGAATGACGACCTTTTCCGCCGAGTCGATGCTGCTCAGCTGGACGCTGACCGCCTCGCGCGATGCCGTCGGCACATTCTTCCCGACAAAATCCGCGCGGATGGGAAGCTCCCGATGCCCCCGGTCGATAAGAACGGCGAGCTGTATCTTTTTCGGACGCCCCATATCGATGAGCGCGTCAAGCGCGGCGCGGATCGTCCGCCCCGTATAGAGCACGTCGTCAACGAGGACAATTGTCTTGCCCGTGATGTCGACGGGGAGATCGGTCGGATGGACGATAGGCTGGTACGAGAGCGTCGACAGATCATCGCGATAGAGCGTAATGTCGAGAATGCCGACGGGTGGCCTTGCGCCTTCGATTTCCTCGATCTGTGCCGCGATTCGCTCCGCAATCGGCACGCCGCGTGTGCGGATGCCGACGAGTACGACGTTATCCATTCCCTTGTTTTTCTCCACGATCTCATGCGCGATGCGCGTGAGCGCGCGACGAATCCCTTCCGAATCCATCAGCAGCATTTTATCAACCAGTACCGGCATGGATTTCCCTCCTAACTCAGCGCCAAAAGGATTTTCTTCATATCTTCAGGAAGCGGCGCGGTAAACGCCATTTCTTTTCCCGTCACAGGATGACGAAGCGTGAGCTCGCGCGAATGAAGTGCCTGCCCTGCTATCGCAAACGGGCTTTTTCGCCGAAAGCCATACTTCGGATCGTTTACGAGCGGATGGCCGATGCTCGCCATGTGCACGCGAATCTGATGCGTGCGTCCCGTTTCAAGCTGGCATTCGACGTGCGTATAATCGCCGAAACGCGCCAGCACGCGAAAATGCGTGACGGCGTGCTTGCCGTTTTCACGCACAATCGCCATTTTCTTTCGCTCTGTCGGATGGCGCCCAATATCGCCCTTTATCGTGCCTTTTTCTTCTCGTATATTGCCGCAGACAATCGCCTCGTAGGTGCGATGTGCCTCCTTTGTGCGAATTTGCTCGGCAAGGCTTAGATGCGCCGCATCATTTTTCGCGGCAACCATGACGCCCGAGGTATCCTTGTCGAGGCGATGGACGATGCCGGGGCGGAGCTCTCCACTGATTCCCGATAAATCCTTGCAGTGGAAGAGGAGTGCGTTGACGAGCGTACCGGATGTGACGCCTGCCGCCGGATGGACAACCATGCCGCGCGCCTTATTGATGACGATCATATCCGCATCCTCATAGAGCACATCAAGCGGTATGTCCTCCGCCTCGATTGCGACGGACACTGCTTCTGGAAGAAAGAACGAAACCTCTTCGCCACTGCGCAACTTGTAATTCGCCTTGCGCGCCGTGCCAGAAACCTTGACCGCCCCTGCCGCGATGAGCTTCTGAACGTGAGCACGCGAAAGAGTCGGTTCTTTTTTTGCTAAAAAGACATCGAGCCGCTCGCCATCTTGCTCCGCGCGGTAAACTCTTTCCTCACGCATGCTCGTGCGTCCTCTTTTTGCCATCAAACAGAATGGACACAATCATGCCGGCCACGCCCGCAACGATCGCAATATCTGCCACATTAAACACAGGCCATACGCGAAAGTCAAAAAAATCGATGACATAGCCGAACCGAAGCCGGTCGATAAAGTTGCCCATAGCGCCTGCCATAAGTGCGACGCAGCCGTAAAACAGCAGTGGCGGCTCACTGCGCAGCTTTTTATAAAAGAGAAAAAACGCAAGGAGAATGCCAAGAGCTGTCAATAGGAAAAACCAGCGCTGATGCGCAAAAATCCCAAACGCCGCACCGGGATTCAGGACATAGGTGATATGAAAAACCGACGCAATGACGGCGATACTCTCGCCCGGCAGCATGGTCGCCGCAATGTAGAGCTTAACCGCTTGGTCAACTGCGAGGACGACAAAAAACAAAACTGCCGCCATAATCGATGTCATCCGTTCTCCTGATCTCCTTCATGCTCATGCTCTTCATCGGGTAATTTTTCTGTCTCCTGCAACGCAAGTGCGGAAGACAAGCTGCCATCTACCGTAGCGAGCTCCGATTCCATCATCGTCTTCATCTTGCGCAGGAACGCCACGCGCTCACGGATGGACTGATCGTATGCGAGCGCCTTTTCACGCGCTTTTGCAACGACGTCTTTTGTCTGCTGCTTGACGTACAGCTCCGCCTCGCGGCGCATATTCTCGCATTCCTTCGTCGTCGTTTCGATCAGCGTATCGGACTTTTTCTGTGCCGTCTCTACGATCTGGTCAGCCGTTTTCTGCGCTAGGAGCAGCGTCTCGCGGAGGCTATGCTCCATCTTGCGATATTCCTCGTTATCTTTGTTCGCACGCGATAGCTTCTCTTTCAAATCATCGTTTTCACGAAACAGCTTTTCATAGTCATTTACGACGCGATCTAGGAAATCGTCGATTTCGTCCTCATCGTAGCCACGAAATCCCCGTTTGAATTCCTTGTCATGTATATCCAGTGGTGTCAGCATTGCATATTCTCCTTTTCTCATTTGCAATGAGCTTCCGCACGGCCGTTCACTCACAAATACCGCTTTAACACGACGACAGTCCGTCCTTTTTTCGTCTGTCCGCGTATCTCCGTGACCTCGATTCGCCCTCGCCCACGCATGGATATGACGTCGCCCTCTTTGATCGCATGCGAAGCATTCTTGACCTGTTGCCAGTTGAGTCTCAGCTTGTCTGCCTCGATGTCGGCAGCCGCGCGGCTGCGCGAGCAGCCATATCCAGATGCCGCAATCGCATCAATGCGAAGGGACGCGACCGTCGCGCGAATTTCCTTGCAGCGCTCTTCCTTTGGCGCAATCGAGGAAAGAGCCGCCTCTTCGCAATGCACGCCGACGGCGCCGATCTGCGTGAGATTCGCCAGAATAAACTGCGCCATCCTCCCATCACAGAGGATGCGCGCCGTATCGGCCGTCAGAAGAATATCGCCTAGACGATCACGCTCAATCCCAAGTCCCATCAAAGCGCCGAGCACGTCGCGATGGCCAAGGCGGGCAAACTGCCCATTCCACGATGCCGCAACGCAGGCAATGTCAAACGCCGTAGCCGCTCCCGCAAAATCCGCATGGACATACATGACGCGCGCACGCTCTGCGCCCGGATAGCCGCCATCAAATACGCAGTGAATCCCGCCGTAATTCGCCGCAACCGTCTCTGCGATTTCCTGCCCAAATGGATCGAGGAACGCGGATAGGCGCGGCTTCTGACTGCGCTGCACAGCTTCCGCAAGATCGACGAGCTTCGTCACGGCTTCCTCGCCCTCCGTCCCCTTATAGAAACGAAGCAGTTTTTCTTTTTGTTCTGCCATATAATTCTTACTTCCCTAATTCCTTGGAGCGATCCGATGCCGCAAGGACGGCATCGAGGAGCGCCCCCCTGACGCCCCGCTGCTCCATGACACGGACGCCCGCGATCGTCGTTCCCGCCGGGCTCGTCACCTCGTCGCGAAGCACATCGGGGTGCTTTCCCGTGTCGAGCGCCATCTTTGCCGCGCCCAAAAGCGTCTGCGCGGCGAGCAGCCGTGCCGTCTGGCGCGGCAATCCTGCTGCAACGCCGCCATCTGCCAGTGCGTCAAGCATAAGGAATGCAAACGCCGGTCCGCTGCCTGATAGCCCCGTCACGGCATCCATCATCGTCTCTTTGACCGCAACGGCACGCCCTCCGGCCGAAAAAATCTGCTGGACGAGCGCCATATGCTCCGCCCGCACGCGCGTGCCGCTTGAAAAGGCGCTTATTCCGGCTCCAACGGCAAGCGGCGTGTTCGGTATAACGCGCACGACGGGATTCTGCGGGAATGCCGCCTCCAGACGAGCGAGCGTAAGCCCGGCAACGATGGAAATGATGAGCGTCCCCTGCTCGATGTTTCCCGCAATCTCCTCGATTGCCTTGCCCGCAGCCTGTGGCTTTACCGCGAGCACAAGCACGTCCGCCTCATTTAAGAAGCCATCTGCCCCGACGCCCGCATGAATGGCGTAATGCGTGCGAAGTTCTTCTGCACGCGCCTCTTTATGGTCGGAAACGTAAACCTTATCCGCGGCAATCGTATCGCTGTGCAAAAGCCCCGCTACAATGGCTTCTGCCATCGCGCCGCCGCCAATGAACCCGATCTTGCAGGGAAGCGCCATTTTCCCGCCCCCTTATTTCTTGAGCCACGGCATCTCGGTCGACACCTTGCGCTCATCTTCCGTATAGCTGACATTGACATTGCTCGGCGCGCAGAGAAATACATTATTGCCGATTTTTTTTATCTCACCGTTCAGCGCATACGTCGTTCCACTGATAAAATCAACGATACGCTTCGCATCCGCCGCATCCGTCTTCTCAAAATTGATGACGACAGGCTTTTTGTCGCGCAGATTGTTCGCGACCTGCTGCGCATCGTCAAAAGACTTTGGCTCAATGACGATAACCTTCATCTTTGCCATTGTCACGTTCTCACGTGCTGAAGCGGCAGACTGAAAATCAACGACTTTGCGCGGACTCTCCTCGTTGCTGTCATAGTTCATGAACGTACTCTCTTCCTTTTTCTCGTATGCCTTTCCATAGGAGCGCAGTTTCTGCTCACGTGCCTCTTCTTCCTCTGAAAAAGCCTCGTCCTCCGGCTCCATCAGCCCGACCTTGCTGAGCATTTTATCAACAAACCGCATCGCTCTCACATCCTCTAGTATTGGCGCGGGCCGAATATCGCCGTTCCGACACGGACGAGATTCGCGCCCTCTTCTATTGCAATCGCATAGTCATGCGACATGCCCATCGATAAATATTTTATATTCGCGGAATGGAAGGGGATTTCCTTTGTTTTAAGAAAGATTTCATACATCTCGCGAAAGAGCGGGCGGCACTGTTCCACATCTTCATAATTGGGTGCGATGCACATAAGCCCAACGAGATGAAGATGGAAAAGATCGTCCACGCAGTCAAGAAGTGCGCGCAAATCCTCTCGGTAGACGCCCGCCTTGCTTTCTTCCTTGGCAAGATTGACCTGCACGAGAACGTCCTGTCGCTTACCGATCTTTCCGGCTTCCTTATCGAGTGCTTTCGCCAAATGCTCCGAATCGACGGAATGGATGAGATCAAAGAGTGAAACGGCCACCTTTGCCTTATTCGTCTGCAAGTGTCCGATCAGATGCCAAGTCACATTCCGGTCGAGTGTCTCGCGCTTTCCCTTCGCCTCTTGAATCCGGTTTTCGCCAATATTCATAACGCCTGCGTCAATCGCCTCGCGCATCGCCATCACATCGTGATTCTTTGTCACGGCAATCAGCGTGACGGGTGCATCCAGCGGCACGCGCGTGCGCCGCTTCTTCGCCACCTCAATCTCCGCCTCTACCGTGTGAAGTCGCTCTGCAATCATGTGACTCCTTCCTTTCCTATTCCATTCCTACACGGTCAGTATGCACGCAGCGAAATGACTGCCGCCATACGCCCCGTTCGCCCACCATCGGCACGATAGGAGAAAAACCACGTGTGCTGGCAAGACGTGCACGTTTTAGCAGTTTCGATATTGGCGAATGGCACGCCCGCTTCCATAAGCTGTATGCGATTCGCCGCCCATAAATCGAGGTGCTGATTGCCATCATGCTGCGAAAAAAGTTCCTCTTCATGACCGGGAAACGCCTCACGAAACGCTGCACTGACATCCTCGCGCACCGCATAGCAGCAAGCGCCGATTGAAGGGCCGATGCCGACGATGAGCTTCTCCGGCGCTGTTCCAAATTCCTGCCGCATGAAAGAAACCGCCTTCGCCGCAATCCGCCCGACTGTTCCTTTCCAACCGCCATGCGCAATGCCGACTGCGCCATTTTCCGGATCGAAAAAGAGGATCGGCACGCAATCCGCAAAGCAGAGCAAAAGGGGGAGTGATGGTTCATTCGTAACGAGTGCATCCGTCCCCGCTATCGCATCTGCATAAGAAACGGCGCCGCGCCCTGCGTCTTCCGCCGTAACGCGCGCGATACGCGTGCCATGCACCTGCTCAGGCGAGACGACGCGATCGGCATTCAGGCGAAGCGCGGAAAGAAAGATGCGACGATTGTTTAGAACGGCCTTTGCATCATCCTCGACGTGAAGGCCCATATTGAGCGTGTCAAACGGCTTATCGCTGATGCCTCCCAAGCGGCAGGAGAATCCATGCGTCACCATTTCCTCGGGGAAACTTGAAAATTTTCCACGCCATACATTATGATTCATGTGCTCCAGTGCAAAACTCACACGAACACCATCCTTTCCCTTCTCAGCAAACACCGCAGCGATGGCAGCCCGCAAAACAAGCGGGCGTCGGTTTAAGCGCCTTCGCCTTTTGCAGCTCATCGAAAAGATACGCGCGCCGGACACCTACGTCAATCCGTTCCCACGGAAAGAGCTCCTGCTCGCTCCGCTTTCGATAGAGGTAATCTTCCATCACAAGCCCACGTTCCTTCATCGCGCGCTTAAAGGCCTTGCTGCCGCCCATTGCCGCAGCATCCAACAGGGCTTCCCCGACGCGCCGATCCCCGCGCGCGAGCACGCCCTGTATATACGCTTCCTTCGGCGATTCGATATTGACGATGACATTTTTCCGTTTGCGGAGTGCCTGCGCGAGGCGCTTTAGTGCACGCTCGACGCGCTTGCGCTCTGCCATCGGCTCCCACTGGAACGGCGTAAATGGCTTGGGGATGAAAGGATTCACGCTGAGTGTCAGCGTTCCCTTGCTGCCATGTGCCTCCATGTAGTCCTTGATCCGATTCGCAAGATCGATAATCGCATCAATGTCTTCCTCTTCCTCAAAGGGAAGCCCGACCATGATATAGAGGCGGAAGTGGCGAATCCCTGCCGCTATTCCCAAATCCATCGAATGAAAGAGATGCGGCTCTTCAATCCCTTTGTTAATGACGGCGCGCATACGGGCGCTTCCCGCCTCTGGCGCCATCGTCAGCGTCTTCAGACCGCTCTCTGCAAGGGAATCGACGAGCTCCTTCGTAACGGAATCCGCGCGAAACGATGCGACTGACATCGAAAGCCCCTCGCCTAAAATATTCTTGCACAGCGCGTTGATCTCCGGGTAGTCGGAAATCGCCGCCCCCATGAGGCCAATGCGCTTGCGGTACAGAAGCGCCGCCTGCACTTCCTTCTCGATGACGGCGAGCGAACGGTTGCGCGGCCGCCGAAAGCAATAGCCCGCCATGCAGAAGCGGCAATGACGTCCGCAACCGCGCGCCGTCTCAATGAGGTAGAAATTAAATTCCGTATTGTTCGTCACGACGACCGTATGCGCAGGAAATGCATCGAGATCGTGTACCCACTGGCGGCAGATCGTCTCCGGTGCACCATCTAGCGGCTCAATCTCATGCAAGGCGCCGTCTGATTCGTAGTGATGACGGTAGAGTGAGGGAACGTAAACACCGGGAACGTCTGCGAGCTGCCGAAGAAGCTCACCGCGCGTTGCGCCTTCGCACCGCGCCTGATGCACAGCATCCATAAGAGCGGGCATGACGACTTCTCCCTCGCCAATGACGAAGGCATCGAAGATGGCGGAAAGCGGCTCTGGATTAAACGTCGGGCACGGACCGCCTGCGATGAGAAGCGCATCCCGCTCGCCGCGCTCAGCCGCACGTGGCTCAACCTTCCCAAGTTTCAAGAGTTTTAAGATATTGAAATAATCCATCTCGAACGAAACGGCAAACGCAAGAATGGGGAACTCGTAGAGTGGCGACTGCGTCTCCATGCTCATGACAGGTGTCCGCGTGTTCTCATAGCGCTTCAAATCCTTTACATCGGGCAGAAAAACGCGCTCACATGCCGTATCGTCGCGCCGATTCAGCAAATCGTAGATAATATGAAGCCCCAGGTTCGACATGCCAACAAAATAGGAGTTCGGATAGACGAGTGCGACGCGCGTCCGCGTCCCCTTTGGATAGCGATAATACCCCTGCTCCATTTCAAGCTGCTTGCGCAGCTCGTTGCTCAGCGCCCAATCCAAAAATCCATTCCCCCACTATAATCGTATCTATTCCCCTATGATTTTGCGTGCTCTTCGCGTTCCTTTCGCGCCTGCAGCTCCTTCAGCTCATCGAGGAACCCCGAGACATCCGCAAACTTGCGATAGACCGAAGCGAAGCGAATATATGCGACGTCATCGAAGTCCTTCAGCCGTTCCATGACGAGCTCGCCAATTTGCTTTGACGGAACTTCCTGCTCCATCGTATTGCGGATGTCGCGTTCGATTTCATTTGCGAGCGCCGTGATCCGCTCCATCGAAATATCGCGCTTGTCACAGGAGCGAATGAGTCCATTTAGGATCTTGTCGCGCTTGAAGACTTCGCGCCGTCCATCGTTTTTGACGACCATAAGCGGCAGCTTTTCAATGACCTCATACGTCGTGAACCGCTTGCCGCATCCGTTGCACTCGCGACGCCGACGTATCGTTGCGCCATCATCTGCGGCGCGCGAATCGACGACGCGACTGTCCGCCGTCTTGCAATACGGACACCTCATTACTGCACTCTCCTTTTTTCTTCTTGGGGCGAATGAGACACTTCGCGCCATAGCCAATGAGATCCTCGCGGTGCGCGCGGCGCAGCGCCTTTTGCACCGTCTCGTAATTCGCCGTAGGCCCGCCCACATCGTGGATATAGCCCTTAAAGCCCTTTAGCTTGGTTAAAATCTTCGCCTCACGAATCAGCGAAGCATGGCTTCTTCTCTGGATAATTCTCCCTTCATGGGAGATAATGGCACAAAAGTTGCACCCGCCGAAGCAGCCGCGCTGGCTGACGAGGCTAAACTGCACTTCCTGCAGGGCGGGCACGCCGCCTGCCGCCTCGTACATCGGATGATACGTCCGCTGGTACGGCAGATCATAGATTGCGTCCATCTCCGTCTCAGAAAGCGGCATGGCAGGCGGGTTCTGCACGACGCACCACGCGCCGTTTTGCTGCGCAAGGCGATGCCCGCGAATCGCGTCCTGCTCCAGATATTCCATCTGAAAGCTTGCCGCAAATTTCACCTTGTCTGCACGGACTTCATCAAAGGATGGCAGCGCGATATAATCCCAGACGTAGTCCATATTCGGCACGCGATAGCACGTACCGGGGACATCCTGGATATTGCTGACCGCTACGCCCTGCTGCAAGTCGGCGGCAACGGCAAGCGCCGCGCGCTCGCCCATTCCATAAATGAGGATGTCTGCCCCACTGTCGACGAGAATCGAGCGGCGCACAGAATCCGACCAGTAATCGTAATGCGCCAAGCGCCGCAGGCTCGCCTCAATGCCGCCGATGAGAATTGGCACATCCGGATAGAGCGCGCGAATCCGGTTGCAGTAGACAATCGTCGCGCGTTCCGGACGGCAGTTCGCTCGTCCACCCGGCGAATACGCATCCCGGCTGCGCGTTTTCTTCGCGGCCGTAAATTTATTGAGCAGCGAATCCATGTTTCCCGCAGAAACGAGAAACCCCAGCCGCGGTTTGCCCAGGCGGTCAAAGTCGCTGGCAGAACGCCAATCCGGCTGGGGGATGATGCCTACCTTATAGCCATGCGCCTCGAGCACGCGACAAATAATTGCAGGACCGAAGCTCGGGTGATCCACATAGGCATCTCCCGACACGAAAATGAAATCCGGCCGATCCCAGCCGCGCACAGATAGTTCCGCTTTCGTGACAGGCAAAAAAGATGCCATCAGTCGTCATCCTTCGTAAAAGTCTTCTCTACGACTTCCCCGAGATCCCCTGTCTTTCCCATGTCCTTTCCGTTGACGGTAAAGCGCACGGCGCCGGCATTGCCCGCCGTGACGATGACGCGCTTCTGTCCCTTCCAGTTCATCGTGCTTCCCTTTTCCGCCGTGCCCTCGTAAGCGACCTTGCCGTCAACCTTTGCCTCCGTCCAGCAGCGATCCGTAAACTTCGCTGTCACTTCAACCCCGTCATACTTCTTCTGGCTGGCGCTACCAGACGCCGCCTCTTGCTTCTGCGCACTGTTTTTCGCCGGCTGCGCCGCCTGCGATTTCGATGCCTGACGCATCTGATCCGCACTGGGGGTAGCGTTCTCGAAGAAAAAGAACGCACCTGCTACAAGGGCAATCACGGCAACCACTCCGACAACGAGCAAGTTCTGCCGATGATGGGAACGATCCACACGCCTGCGAAGGTCGCTCGTCATCGGCGTCGGCTCATGCCGCACCGATACGCGCTCAGGCTGTGCGTTATGCGGTGTTACGGGCGTCGGCGCCCCCAGCGCCGCGTCCTGCGCCGCCTTCTCCGGGTGGTTCTCTTCCATATAGTCGTGCACGAGCTTCGTTGCATCAAGCTGCAGGAAATTCGCATAGCTCCGGATGAAGCCTTTCGTATAGACCTCGCCCGGCATTTGGTCGAATTTCCCCGCTTCAATATTTTCTATATATAGAGAACGAATGCTCGTTCCCTGCTCAATATCCTTAATCGTCAGGTTTCGTCTCTCACGTTCTGCACGCAGCTTGTCGCCTACCACCGCAATACCTCCTGAATATCTTTCGAGTTGACATACGATTACTTCTCTCATTATACATGATTGAGGCGCTGAAAACAAACCGAAAGGGCAGTTTTTCCTGTTTTTGCGCAAAAACCTCTATGAAAAAGGTTAGGGAAGCACTGATTAATTCAGTCGCCCATCTTTGCACATCTGCACTGTCCTATCGTCGTCGACAAATCCGCGGCGTAGCACCACTACGCCTGTGGTTTGTCTCCTAGATAGGAACGGTGCATCTATGCAAATCTGGGCAACTTCATTATAATCAGCGCTTCCTTAGCGTTTCCTGCTTCATTCTTTTACGACCGAATTGCTGCCACAATTTCGTTCAGCACATGAAGAAATGCTTCAACTTCATCCCTGCGCGTCCATCGTCCAAGCGTGACGCGCACAGCGCACGAAGCTTCCGCTTCTCCCTGTCCAATCGCCAAAAGGATATGCGAGGGATCGAGTGCGCCAGCGCTGCACGCGCTCCCTGCCGATACGGCAAAACCTGCCATATCGAGACGAATCAAGAGCGTATCATGGCCAATGCCTCGAATCCCAAAATTGATATGGCCGGGCAGCCGATTTGCTTCGCGCGCATTGATCCACGCCCCATCAATCGCAGCGATCCCGCTTTCCAGCACATCGCGGAGCGCAGCGATTCGCTCTTGCTCTGCTCCCATCTCCTGCATGGCGAGATCGACGGCAATGCCCATTCCGACGATCCCAGCCGTGTTCTCAGTCCCCGCACGGCGGTCGCGTTCCTGTGCCCCGCCATGCAGCAGCGGCTCTATTGCCATGCCACGGCGCAGATAGAGCGCCCCCACGCCCTTCGGCCCATAAAACTTATGCGCCGAAAGCGATAGCGCGTCGATTTTCATTTCTCGCGCCGAGAGCACGATATGCCCCGCCGCTTGGACGGCATCCGTATGAAACGGAATCGCGCGCACATGACACCATGCCCCGATTTCCGCGATCGGTTCGATCGTGCCGAGCTCATTATTCGCCGCCATCACGCTGACGAGCGTCGTGTCCGCATCTACGAGGCGATCCAATTCCTTCACACGAACTCTGCCCGCAGTATCGACAGGCAAATAGCGAATCTCCGCGCCCTCGTTTTCCAGTGCCTTGCAGGCAGCTAAAATCGCATGATGCTCGATTGGCGTCGTCACAATGCAGCATGGCTTCCCTGCTTGAAGGGCTGCACGCGCCATCCCTTTCAATATCCAGTTATCGCTCTCGCTGCCGCCGCTCGTAAAGTAAATTTCATCGCTGGACGCCCCAAGGAGCGCCGCTACCTTGCGGCGCGCTGCTTCGATTGCCTGACGCGCCTCCCGTCCCAAGGAATAGATGCTCGAAGGATTGCCGAATACCATCGAAAAAAATGGCAACATCCCCTCGACGACGCGCGGATCGACGGGAGTTGTTGCCGCATAATCAAAATAAGCTTCCTTCATCGCGCACACCCTACATGCTGTTTCGCTGCCGTATCTACACAGAGATCGGAAAGCGTGATCTGGTTCAGCACACTATTGATGCTATCGCAGACCCTTTCCCAAACGCCGCGCGTGACACAGTCACACGCCCGTTCACAGGGCTGCTTCGATGACTCCGCGCTCGTGAGCAGGCAGTCAACGAGTGCAATCGGTCCTTCGACCGCTTGAATAATATCCCCTATCGTAATATCCTCCGGTTCGCGCGCGAGAACATAGCCGCCCTGTGCGCCACGCACGCTGCGCACCAGACCAGCACGACGAAGCGGCACCATTAGCTGCTCCAAGTAATTTTCCGAGAGTCCCTGGCTCTGCGCAACGCTCTTCAGCGACACGGCGCCCTCCCCTTTTCTTAACGCCAGTTCGTAAAGAGCCGTCACGCTATACCTGCCTTTGGTCGAAATCTTCATCGTTGCACCTCATAATTCCGAGCAAATAAATCGGATTAAATATAACAGAATTTCTCCTATCCGTCCACCTGTTTTCTGCTCAAAGACCTAACGTCTCCTCGATAAGAACAAGCTCCATCGGCCGATAGCTCATTTTCTTGTAATGGATGACGAGCGCATTGCAGATCCGTTCCGGGCTTTCACAATCAAAGCACTGCTCACCTTTGACTGCGCACGGCGTCTTTTTTGCCTTTCGCTTCGCGTTCTGCGGGGCGGCGATATTGTGGATACGGTCGATACCGGCCGCAACATCTGGCACGAGCTTGTTCACGCCAACGACGAAATACGTCTTTTCATGCCCAAAAAGAGAGCCTGCGATACGATTTCCCGCACCGTCCATATTGATGATCTGCCCCTCTGCCGTGAACGCATTTGCCGAAAGGATATAGATGTCGCTTTGAAGCGACTCGCGCGCGACGCGCAGAAACTCTTCCGTACCCTTGCTCCTATCGGCGTGAGCTGGATCGATAACCGTATTGTGGGCGCTCAGGCGCTCATACAGCTTGAGCGCTTTAAGCGTGCCAGAGTCGCCGAAACCGACGCGCTTCCCGTCGATTGCCCCATCCAGATAATCCGCCGCCTCTTCGCGCGTAGCAAAACGTGACACGTCGTAGCGATTGCGCCGAAAGGCTTCGACTGCCGCGTCGAGCAGCTTGCGTCTATATCGCTCCATCCATGCTGCCGCATAGGTACAGGACGTGCGTATCTCGCCATGCTTCTCGCGAATCGCATGAACAGCGCGCTCGACAAGCGCGCCCGCTATCCCTTGTCCACGCAAGGAATCATCGACAAATGTATGGTTAATATCGAAGACATGCGGCGCGACCTCTGGAAACGTCACCTCTGCAATACAATGTTCCGATTCATCCATGAGGCAAATCCGATTCGACTCCGACCGATAGTCTAAAGTCGCTGCTTCCATTATCCGCACTTCCTTCCCACTCCAAAAGATCATTTCCTGCAAAGATAAAAAGAGGAGCTACCCGTCAAGCGAACGAATAACTCCCTGTGTCTTGATTATGCTAATTTAATGGTCGGAACGACGTGATTTGAACACGCGACCTCTTCCACCCCAAGGAAGCGCGCTACCAAGCTGCGCTACGTCCCGACAAAGGTTAGAATACCATATCTTGCTTTCCTTTGTCCATACTTTTGAGTGAAGTTAATGAAATTATTTTGTTTTTTAATGTTCAATTTGCCAAATCTATAACCCCAAAAACAGGTAGGAAAAAATCAAAAAAAGAACCGTCGCTGTATACATCATGCGCACCGCTTCCATGATATGCTTCGGTTCCGTTTTTTCTATGGCGTCGCCCATATAGGCGCGAAACGTCTTTTTCCCGAAGTACGAATTGACCCCGCCGAGCCGGATATGGAGCGCCCCCGCGACGCTTGCCTCCGCATAGCCGCCGTTCGGGCTGGGGTGCTTCGACGCATCGCGCTTCATCATGCGAAATGCGTGCCGGAAGTCAAAGCCGAGAATCCATGCGGACACGACGAAAAGCATTCCCGTCATGCGGGCAGGGATGAGATTGAGCACATCGTCAAGACGTGCCGCCGCGCGTCCGAAATAGAGGTAACGCTCATTTTTATAGCCGATCATGGAGTCCATCGTATTCGCGGCACGGTAGAGCACGGCAAGCGGCACGCTGCCAATGAGGAAGAAGAAGAGCGGCGCGATGATTCCGTCGCTCGTATTCTCCGCAATCGTTTCAACCGTCGCCCGCGAAATCTCTGCCGCATCGAGTCCCTTCGTATCACGCCCGACAATCCAGCCAACTTTTTCACGCGCCTCCTCCATATCCCCTGCCAGAAGCAGCATATAGATCCCGCGCCCCGCTTTCGCGAGACTCTTCGGTGAAATCGTAAACGACAAGATGATTGCACCGCATAGCACGGAGCCCCATTCAGAAGGAATGCGGTACGAAAGGCGAAGGAGTGCTGCGGCTGCCGTATACGATATGAAGAGCACGAGGAGTACGAGGATTGCCCCCATCACAAATTTTTTCCCGTCGCTATCCGAAGCGCGGTAGAAAAGGCGCTCGAGCGCGGCAATCAGTCTGCCAATCAGGACGACGGGATGCCATTTCGTATTGGGATCGCCAATTATGGCGTCGATCAGGAATGCAAGGATTGCCGTCAGCATCCGTCGCCATCCTCCCCCATAATCACCGCGAGTTTCTTCATATCAAGGCTCTTGCGGACGACGTCTGCCAGACGATCGTAGGCGCGCTCCTTTTCAAGGGACTGGCTGCGCTGAACGGGAAGCGCCTGCAGCCCCTTCCGCTCGCGAAGGGCATTCAAGAAATCGCGCCGAAATGCATCATGGTCGAAAAGCCCGTGCATATATGTGCCGAATACGCACCCATCCGCCCGCGCGGCGCCGTCAAGCGACACGCCCTCTTCCAGCCCCTTCGCCGTCAGCGAAAAGGGATGATGAATCGCTTCTGTGAATACGGTTTCGCCCATGTGGATTTCATAGCCAGGCATATCTTTCGCCGAAAGACGTGCCGCAAGGAATGGCAGTTCACTGCATTTCGCCGTTACTTGTCGCGTGTGCTTTTCCTTCGCAAACGTCGTCTTCATCGGCAGATAGCCCATCCCCTCGACCGCATCATGCTCCGATTCCGTATGATATGGGTCAGCGATTGATGTTCCCAGCATCTGATAACCGCCACATATCCCGACGAGCGGAATGCCCGCATCATGGCATTTCCGTATTGCTGCCTCCATGCCGGACTTGCGCAGCCAAAGCAAGTCCTCCGTCGTATTCTTCGAGCCTGGCAGGATGATGAGGTCTGGGCTAACGAGCGCATCCGCCTCCTGCACATAGGAGAGCGCGACGTCAGGCTCTCTTGCAAGTGCGTCAAAATCGGTAAAATTCGACAGCTTCGGCGTCTGGATGACCGCAATATGAATATCGCCCGTTTTCTTCTCCACCCGCTTGTCTTCAAGCGAAACGGAATCCTCCTCGTCGATGCCGAGCGCTTCGATATGCGGCACGACGCCGAGCACGGGCTTTCCCGTCTTGTTCTCCAAAAAATCAATCGCTGGCGTCAAGAGTGACAGGTCGCCGCGGAATTTATTGATGACAAGCCCCTTGACGAGCGCACATTCCTCTTCGTCAAGCAGTTCCAATGTGCCAACGAGCGCAGCGAGCGCGCCGCCCCGATCAATATCGGCGATGAGGAGGACTGGCGCATGGAGATATTTCGCCACGCGCATATTGACGATGTCATTCGCCTTCAGATTGACCTCCGCAGGGCTTCCTGCTCCCTCGATGACAAGCGTGTCATACGCCGTGCAGAGGCGCGCGAGCGCCGCCTTGACGGCGTCGAACGCCTTTAGGGAATAGCCTTGATGGTATTCCTTTGCGCTCATATTGCCGACGGGACGCCCCTCCAAGACGACCTGCGAGCAGGAATTTCCAGTTGGCTTCAAAAGGACGGGGTTCATATCGACCATCGGAAAAAGCCCTGCCGCTTCTGCCTGTGCGACCTGTGCGCGCCCCATCTCAAGCCCGTCGCGCGTCACATAGGAATTGAGCGCCATATTCTGTGCCTTGAACGGGACGACGCGCCGCCCCTCTCGATAAAAGATACGGCAGAGCGCCGTCGTCAGAATGCTCTTGCCGACGTGGGAGCTCGTCCCCATCAGCATAATCGCGTTTGCCATATACGTTAGCTTGCCTCCTATTTGACCTTCACGGGTATGCCGCAAATCACGGCATACACCTCGTTTGCGGCAGCGGCGAGCTGCTGATTCGCCAGCCCTGCGAGGTCGCGGTAACGCCGCGCGAGACGGTTCTCCGGCACGATGCCCGCGCCTACCTCATTCGTCACGAATACGGCAGTCACGCCATCGGGTTCCTCTACTGCCGCAATCAACTCGTGAACGGCATGACGAACCCGTTCGTAGAGCGCGTGCTCGTCCGACAGATCGTCTTCCGTCATCGTGCAGAACATATTGCTCAGGTACATCGTGACGCAGTCAAAGAGGATTGTGCCATGCGCTGCGCTCGCCGCGCGAATCGCGCGCTCGGCATGAAATGGCGCCTCATACGTCTGCCATGTGGCAGGACGGCGTGCACGATGCAGGTCGATGCGGTACTGCATCTCTTGGTCGAAGATTTGCGCCGTCGCGATATAGGCGACGGACGTGCCACGCTTTTCCGCGAGCTGTTCTGCAAACGAGGATTTGCCGCTTCGCGCGCCGCCTGTGACGAGAATCAATGCGCCCACTTCTTGCACGCCTCCACAAAATGATCCGCTGCAGCGGGGCATCCCGCAAAATGCAAATGCAGGTAGCTGCCAAGGACGTTCCTCGTGCTCTGCCCTGCCGCATGACATTTGCCATTCCGAAGCTTCGTAAGGAGAAGCGGCCTGTCGCCCTCGTCCTCTCTCGTCTCTTCGGAGAAATGGAACTCATGCCCGCGCAGCTTTGCTCCCTTTTGCCCCAAAATCGTATCTTCCTGCAGCTCGGCTTCGACGTAGCCGACCATCTGAAGCCGCTCCGTCATCGCTGCCGTCCCTGCGAGGACGCCTGCCATTTCGTGCGTCTTGCCCGAAAAATCCGTCATTCCCTCTTTGAGGTACATATAGCCGCCGCACTCCGCGTAAATCGGCATGCCAGCAGCGGCCATCTCGCGTATCGATTGGCGCATGGAAGCGTTGCGGGATAAATCTTCAGCAAACATTTCTGGAAAACCGCCGCCGAGCAGAAGTCCGTCGACCTCTGGAATCGCCGCATCGTGAAGCGGGCTGAAGGGAATGAGCCTTGCGCCGCGCCGCTCTAGCTCGCGCAGGCTGGCGGGATAGTAAAAGGAAAATGCCTCGTCGTGTGCGACGGCAATACGACAAACGGCTGGCGGGAATATCTCCTCGCCCTCGTTTTCAACTGCAATATCCTCCGCCATGCACGCGACGTGAAGAATTGCCTCGAGATCGAGTTGCTTCGCCACCGCTGCACCCATCAGCTCGAGTGCGTCAATGTCCTTGTTTTCCTCGGCGGGGACGAGTCCCAAATGGCGCTCCGGCATACGCAGTGCGTCGTTTCTACGCATTGCACCAAACACCTTGACACCGATTTCCTTCATCGCTTCGCGGATCATCGCCTCATGCGTATCCGAGCCGAGACGGTTCAGGATAACGCCGGCGAAGTTGACCTCTGGATCGTAGTCGCGGAAGCCCTTCGCAATCGCCGCTGCCGATGCGCCCATCGACTTCGCGTCGATGACGAGCACGACTGGCGCGTGGAGCAGCTTTGCGATTTCTGCCGTCGAGCTGATGCCGCCGCGCCCACCATCGTAGAGCCCCATGACGCCCTCGATGATGGCGATATCCGTATCTTTTGAGTCAAAGGCGAAGAGCTCTTCCACTTTATCCTTCGGAACGAGCCACGTATCGAGATTATGTCCGACGCGTCCGCTTGCAAGCGCATGATAGCCAGGGTCTATGTAATCTGGACCGACCTTGAAGGACTGGACGACAATGCCGCGCTGCTTCAGTGCGGTCAAAAGCCCTGTTACAATCGTCGTCTTGCCCGATCCCGACTGCGTCGCTGCAATCACAATGCGTGGGATTGATTGCGCCATATCGTGCCTTCCTTCCCTTTTTCTTATCCTCTGTCGTTGTCGATGAGGTACATCATCGCATTGACGGCAGCTGCCGCGATGGGGCTGCCGCCCTTCGTCCCCTCGACCGTAATGTACGGAATCGTCCCATTCGCTGCGAGCGCCGCCTTTGAATCTGCCGCGCCGACGAAGCCGACGGGGATTCCGACAATACAGGCAGGGCGAATGTCCTCCTCCGCCACGAGGCGCAAAACCTCAAAGAGTGCCGTCGGCGCATTGCCGATTGCTATGATGCTCCCATCGAGTTTCTTTCCAAAGGAGCGCATTGCCGCCATCGAGCGCGTAATGCCCTCTGCTTTCGCCTGCACTGCAATTGCGGGATCGGCGACGAGGCAATGCACCGAGCCGCCGAAGGAAGCGAGCTTCCGCTTGTTGATTCCCGTGCGCACCATTTCGACGTCCGTATAGATGTCGCAGCCCGCGCGAAGCGCCTCTATCGCCTTCTCAATCGCATATTCCGATATGCGGATAATCGGCGCATACTCGACATCGCCTGCCGCATGGATGATGCGCGAATATACCTTTGTCGCCTCCGGGCTTAGATTCAGATCCGAAAGGTATGGTGCGATGATTTTCATGCTCCGGTTCTCTATTTCCATTGGCTGTTTGATAAAATCCATCAGTTTTCCTCCACGAATCGTATCACTTCTTCATAGGTGCGGGCGAGCGTATCGTATGCGAGCACGGGCCGGTCAATCAGGACGACGGGTATCTCGAGTTCCCTTGCCGCCTCGATTTTCGTATCCGTTCCGCCGATTGCGCCGCTGTTCTTCGTCACGATGACGTCTGCCCTGTATTTTTTGAAAAGCTCCGCATTGAGCGCCGTCGAAAAAGGTCCCTGCAACGCCACGATCTGCCCCGGCGTAAGCGAAAGCCGCTCGCAGAGCGCGACGACATCTGCGGTCGGCAGGACGCGCGCCGTAAGCGTGCACGGCTTCAGCGCCTCCGCCTGCGTGAATTTCTCGAGATTGCGGCTTCCCGTCGTCAGGAAAACGTGCGCGCCGAGCTGTGCCGCCCGCTCTGCCGCTTCCTCATAACCATGAACGACATGAATCTTCGCATAGCCGAGCGCGGAAAGCGCGCGCTCGTAGCGGATGTACGGCGTGCCCGTCACATGGCACGCTGCCATTGCGTTTTTCGATACATTGACGGCATACGGGTGGCTCGCGTCAACGAATGCGCGAATGGCGTGCGCTCGGATGTACGCGACAAATCCGTCCTCGTCGAGCGGCTCGTCATGGATCGTAAGATTGTCATTCCCACAGGCGGCGAGCAGCTGCTCGCCGTAGCGGCTGACGACCGATGCCGTTACACTATGGCCGCGCCAGACGAGCGCTTCCGTCAGCTCGCGCCCGTCCTGCGTGCCCGCCGCGACGAAAATCATAGCCCTTCCTCTTTGTTCCCGTAGCCGCGTGGCGTAATCATATAGCCTTCCTTGACGCGCGTCTGCGAGTTGCCGATGATGACGAGCGACGTCATCGTGATTTCCTCTTTCGTAAAGTCCGCAAGCGTCGATAGGATCTTGCTCTCCTTCTCACGGCTCGCGTCCGTCACGATCCCGACGGGCGTCTCTGGCGCGCGGTGGCGAAGCATGATTTGCTGCACTTCCTCGATGTTCTTGACGCGCTTTTTGCTCTTCGGATTGTAGAGCGCCACGACGAAATCACCCTCTGCCGCCATCTCGACGCGTTTCCGAATGAGCTCCCAAGGCGTCAAAAGATCCGACAGGCTGATGACGGCGAAATCGTGCATGAGCGGTGCGCCGAGCACGGATGCCGCCGCGCTGACTGCCGACACGCCCGTGACGACGCCGCCGAACATGGGGCGATTTTCTTTCTCACGCTGCAGGACGAGCTCGAGGACAAGCCCTGCCATACCGTAGATTCCCGCATCACCGCTCGATACGACGACCGTATCGAGCCCAGCTGCCGCTTCCTCGACTGCCATGCGACAGCGCTCGATCTCCTGCATCATGCCCGTGCCGATGACCTTTTTTTCGTTTCCTTCTTCCTGAAGAAGCGATTCGATCAGGCGTACATAAGTATGATAGCCGACGACGACGTCTGCTGCCTCGATTGCCTCACGCGCGCGCAGCGTCATATCCGAGAGACTGCCCGGCCCAATTCCAATTACCGTTATTTTTCCCATAAAAGCGCTACCGTCACTTTCTCAAATTTCGTCTTGCAGAGTGCGAAACGCCCTCCCTGCGCTTCCGCACAGCAGAGTGCCGCCGCCTCGCAAACATTTCCTATCCCAATCGTCTGCCGAACAAAAGCGGATTCCGTCAGGCCATGCGCCTCAATCTGCCTCTGCATCGGTTCATTTCCATAAAAGGAAATCGTGTGCCCCAGTCTTTTCGCCGCTTCCAGAAGCCCCTTTTCGTCCCGCTTCACCGCCGTGCTGGCAAGTGCGTCAATACGGGAAGGCAAGACGCCTATGCGCATACAAGCCGCCGCAATCGCCGAAAGGATTTCGTCTGCCGATATGCCGCGGCGGCATCCGACGCCCGCAATCAGGCGACGCGGCACGAGATAGAGCGTGTGTGGCGCCCCCCGATCCGCATCCGCTAGAACGACGCACACCGATTCGCCCTGCCTATCTGCCGGTTGGCGCACGGCAATGCCGCGCGACGCAAGCTGTTCCCGGTAAAATGCCTCGTGCGAAAGTCCGTCTTCGATTGCGTAACCGAGATGCTCGCCTGCCAGCAGTGCGGAATTGGCTTGCTGTATCATCGCTTTCGGCACGGGGCGAAGTCCGAGCTCTGCCGCGAGCGAATCGGGCGCGACGAGCCCCGATACATCCGTCGCCGTCGTAATGACGGGATCTGCGCCGATTGCAGCAGAGAGGCGATGCGTCAGCGCATTTGCCCCGCCGACGTGCCCTGAGAGCAGGCTGATCCCATGCTCCCCCCGCTCATCGAACACGAGCACGGCAGGATCGGAGAGCTTGCTTTTTATGAGCGGCGCGAGCGTCCGCACGACGATACCTGTCGCCATGATAAAGATGAGCGCATCGTAACGGGAAAACGCATCCTGCACGGCATCGGAAAGGCGCGCAAAACACGACACATTCGCTTCGTCCTCCGTTTCCGCAAGGCGCGCCGAGAAGAAGAGCGCTGCGCTCCCCTCATCCATGCAGGAAGCGATACGCCGCGCAAGCGCGGCAGCGGGCGGCGTCAGAGCAAAGATTGCCGTTCGCATGACGATCCTCACACCTTCGACGCGTTGCGGAATCCATGCGAGAACTCCGGCGCGTAGAGGCGCGAGCGCTCGTAGTCCGCACCGAGGCAACGGCTCACGACGATCATTGCCGTGCGGTCGATATTCTTACCCTCGATCGCCGCGCAGATCGTCGCGAGCGTCGCGCGGACGATTTTCTGCTCCGGCCACGAGGCGCGCTGTACGATGGCGATTGGCGTATCCTCCGCATAGCCGCCCGCGATAAGCTCCTTTACGACGTCGCTCAGCATGGTAATCGAGAGGAAGATGCACATCGTCGACTGATGGGCGGCAAGGCTTCTGAGCTTTTCCCGGTCGGGGACAGGCGTGCGCCCCTCATTCCGCGTGATGATGACGGTCTGACTGATGCCCGGAAGCGTATACTCCTGCCGAAGCGCCGCTGCTGTTGCGAGGAAAGAGCTGACGCCCGGAATAACATCGTATGCGATCCCTCGCTTTGAAAACGCGTCCATCTGTTCCTGGATTGCGCCGTAGATAGCCGGATCTCCCGTATGCAGGCGAACCGTCATCTTTCCTTCTTTCTCCGCCGCCGCAATGACCGCAATGACTTCGTCGAGCGTCATTTTCGCCGAGTTATGGATCGTCGCGCCTGCCTTGCAGAAGTCGAGCAGGGCAGGATTGACGAGAGAGCCCGCGTAGATGACGACATCCGCCTCGGAAAGATAGCGCTTGCCCTTTATCGTGATGAGCTCCGGATCGCCCGGCCCCGCTCCAACAATATGTACCATTATTCAAATTCCCCTTTCTGACAGGTTACAATATAAATCGGGTTGATTGCCTTTGCCATATCGTAGCTGCCGACTTGCTCAAGGCGATTGACCTGAACCTGAATCGCCTCATAGCGGTACGCCTTTGCATGTGCCCGCATATAGTCGATGCACTGCATGAGCGTCTGGATTGTGATGCAGCTGAGCACCACGCGTCCCCCCGCTCTGAGCTTCGGCGTGATGCAATCCAAGATGGCATCAAGATGGCTGCCGCTTCCGCCAATCAGCACCGTGTCGGCATCCGGCAGGTCGCATAGGCCATCGGGCGCTTCTGCCGCAATCGGCGTGACGTTCTCTGCCCCGAACTGCTCCGCATTCGCACGAATGAGCGCGAGCGCCTCCGCCTTTCGCTCAATCGCGTAGACGTGTCCCTTGGACGCAAGGCGCGCCGCCTCAATCGAGAGCGAGCCCGTCCCTGCCCCAATATCGTATACGACAGCCTCCGGCGCAATACGCGCCCTGACGAGCATCAGAATCCGAATCTCCTGCTTCGTCATCGGCACGTCGCCGCGAATGAACGCTTCATCCTCGATGCCAAGCCATTCCATCACTCCGCCTCCTCATCCAGCGCGATCAAAATGCCGCTCCCCACCTCTGGCAGCCCTGCCGCCTCCCCCAGTGTCGTCGCGGTAATCTGTTCATCCTTATACGAGAGACGCGCGCAGATATAGAGGCGCGCGTCCTTTCTCCAACCATGCGCCATGAGAAGCGCAGGAATCGTATGCGAGGTATGCTTCTCGTCGGTCAGCATGCCGAGCACAAGACCCTTCTCGTATGTGTATGCCGCTTCTTCCGGCACGCGCCCATGAAAGCTCAGAAGGTGCGCCCCATGCCACGGCAGCGCGATTCGCGAAAAGGCGAGCTGCATGGAGCTGATTCCCGGAATGACGCGAATCGCCGCGGGGGGGAATGTGCGCCTGAGTGCATCGAGCATGGAATAATAGCCGGGATCGCCCGACACCATGACGACGACATCATCCGCGTGCAAGGCATCGCGAATGAATGCGAGTACGCCGTCTATATCACGCGTAATGGCCATCGACCTCTGCGTGCCCGCACGGGCAAACTGCGCCAGAGCGCGTCTGCCGCCGACGAGCACCTTCGCATTTCGTATCGAGTCAGCCGCCGCCGGCACGATGTAGGCGGGATTCCCCGGGCCTATGCCGACGACCCAGATCGCATGGCCGATTCCTTCTGCTTTGCTGGACCCTTCCATCCAAGTTCCTCCCCTATGCGGCGCGCCGCCTCATCCATGCCGAGCAGGTCACCCGTCAGCGTCACCATCAGCGTGCCGACCTTCATCCGCCCAAAAAGATAGCGCTCCGCGCGGGCGCTCGCACGCGCGGCAAGCGCCTCGCAGACGCGCTCCTTCAGCCCTGCCCGCGCTAGGACAAGCAGGGCATCCTCCGTCGTATTCGCGCCCAAAAGCGAGCGCACTTCCTCACTCGGAAGGCCTTCCGCCGCCGCATACGCCGCCATTGCCTCAAGGCGCGCATCGGCAATGCGGTTATGCGTGTAAAAAACACCTGCCGCCACCTTTGCGAGCTTTCCGATGTGCCCAAAGAGCAGGACGCTTGCAATTTCGCGCTTTGCCGCTGCCTCAAGCATAAAGCCGATGAAGTTGCTCGTCTCGACGATTGCCTCACGCGGAATCCCATAGCGGAGCGCAATGCGCTCGCCAATCTTGCCAGGCACGAAGACGAGTGCGGAAAATCCCGCCTCCTTCGCGACGTCGATCTGCGGCACGAGCGAGTTCTTGAAGCCTTCCTCGCTCATGGGGCGCAAGACGCCCGTCGTGCCGATGACGGAAAGCCCGCCTTCTATGCCTAAGATGGGATTGAGCGTCTGCTTCGCCAGCCGCACGCCTGCCGGTATCGCAATCGTCACCTCAAGCGCGGCATTTGCGCCACGCATCTTTTCAACAATATTTGTTATGAGCTGGCGCGGTCCGGGATTGATGGCAGGCTCGCCGACTGGCACGGAAAGCCCTCGTTTTGTCACGCGGCCGATTCCCTCGCCCGCGCGAAAGACGATGCCTGCTGCGCCCGAAAGGCGGCGCACCGTCGCAAACACCGAAACGCCGTTCGTGATGTCGGGGTCGTCGCCCGAAAATTTCACCACTTCAGCGCAAATGCCGTCTGCCGTGCGCGTGACGGATTTGATGGGAATGTGAAGCCGCGTCCCGTCGAGCGCAGTGAGATCGACCTCCTGCCAAGGCTCGCCATCCTCGAAGAGGAGAGCCGCCTTGACGCCCGCCGCCGCGCACGCGCCCGTCGTATAACCCGATCGCATACTTGCCTGTTCCATAAACACCTTTTACTTTCCCAGCTGGCGATTGAGAAAATCGCGGCCAAACACGGTGAGCGTATAGTAAAAACCGACTAAGAATGGAATGTACTCCGCAATGAGCCGCCAGCTCACCGCGATAATGCCGACCGTGCCAGCAGGAACGGTCTCGGAAAAGAGCAGGACGAACCCGCCTTCTGCGATCCCTGATCCGCCCGGTGTCGGCGTGAAGTAGAGCAGCATATTGAGAAAAATCATGCGCCCCATGACCGTATACCAATCGAGATCCGTCGCGCCAAGTCCCAGCAGGAGACATGGCACAATGGCGTAAATGCAGAGCAGGTTGAGCCCCGACTCGATGAATACGACGAGCATTTGAAACGGCGCAGACGAGAGCAGATTGATGGCGCTTTTCGTGTCGCGGAAAAAAGCAAAGACCTTGCGCCTCCGCTCGTTATTCATTCGTTTCGTCAATCGAATGACGAGGTAATCGAGGTATCCGCGCTTCGCGCCCACGACAAGCAGGACAATGACGACGAAAGCCGAGAGCGTAATGGCCATGAGCGTATGATTCGACACGCCCGGCACGATGCCCGCGTCATGCAGGAAGATGAGCGGCATACAGAGCACGAGGAAGAAGATCGAGAGCAGCGTGCGCACGATGACGAGCACCGCCGCCTTGCCCGTTGGAACGCCTGCATGGCGCAGGAACATGAGCTGCGCCACCGCGCCCCCCGTAGCCCCCGGCGTCAGAAGCGCAAGAAAGTAATTGCCGAATATCACCTGCACCGCCTGGTAGAGCGTGATCCGCTCATGCGAGATCTTCACGAGGTGCATGAGGCGGCTTCCGTCGAAGAAGAGCCCCAATGCCACGGCAAGGATAGCGAGCGCCACCGACCACGGCTGAAAGCGGTCGAGATTCCGCAGCGTGTTGATGTCGACTGTCGTATAAATGACGACCCCCGATATGACGACGACAAGCACGAGCAAACATACGAATCGCTTATATATCTTATTCATGAAAACTCCACTTCCTATCGGGTGGAACAATCATGTTTCCCCGATAGTCTCTTCATGCGCGGCAAACGCGTTATGATTATGTATGGATTCATAGTTTTCACATTCGACAAAAAAATGGGCAATTCCTTCCAGCGAGCGCAAGGCGAGCACCGTATCGCGAAGAATATCCTCAACAAATTTCGGATTTTCGTAAGCCAATTCCGTCACGTACTTCTCATCCTCGCGCTTTAGAAGCGGATAGACTGGCGCGGATCCCTGTGCCTCTACGAGTGCCGCAAGATCCTCGATATAGATGCACGGCGTCCCGCTATGAAAGCGCACGGCGACGCGGCAGATGGAGCGCTGATTATGCGCCCCATATTGCGAAATTTCCTTGCTGCACGGACAGAGCGAGGTAAAAGGAACATGGACGCCAAGTGTGAACTCCATCGCCTCGCCGAGACGCTTCGTGCCGCGAAACGAGCAGTCGAGGTCAAGAACGGAGGTGCGTCCGCTGACGGGCGCTTTCTTTTCGACGAAATACTTGAAGCGAAGCTCTATTTCGGCAGATTGCGCCGAAAGGCGCGAAAGCGCCTCCTTTAGCATCGCCTCCATCTCCGGCTCTGCGAGCGGCTTTTGGCTCCAGGGCATGAGAATCTCAAGGAAGCGGCTCATGTGCGTCCCCTTATATTCCATCGGCAGTGCGACCGTGAAGCGGATCGTTGCGAGCACCTGCTGGAATCCGCCTTCCTTCGTCTTGATGAGGAAAGGCAGGTGCGCGTCACTTACGCCGACGCGCTGTATCGCAATGCCGCGCACGTCGCGCCGGTTCTGTACGTCCTGCATCAGCCTTCCCTCGTCTCGTAGGCGATGGGATCGACTACGCCCGCCTCCGCAAAGCCGCGCAGGCGCAGCTTGCAGCTGTCGCAGACGCCGCAAGCCTTTTCCCCGCCCCGATAGCAGCTATGCGTCAGTTCAAGCGGCGCGCCAAGCTTTTCTGCCAGCAACACAATGTCCTTCTTGGAAAGACTCTGAAGCGGCGTCTCAATCACAATCTTTTTGCCCTCCACTGCCGTCGCCGTCGTCGCGTAGTCTGAGAGGGCCTGAAACTTTTCGATGAAGGCGGGACGGCAGTCGGGATAGCCAGAATAATCGACCGAGTTCACGCCGATGTAGACGTGGCTTGCGCCAAGCACCTCCGCATAGCCAATGGCATACGAGAGGAAGATGAGGTTGCGCGCAGGTACATACGTCGGCGGCACATCATGACGTGCAACGTCGCCTTCCGGCACGTCGATATGGGAATCGGTCAGTGCCGACCCGCCGATTGCCTCCATATTCGTCTCGATGACGAGGTGCTTTTTCGCACCGTAAAAAGCGGCGATTTTCTTCGCGCCATCGAGCTCGATGCTATGGCGCTGATGATAATTGAAGCTGATCGGATAGACCTCATAGCCCTTGCTCTTTGCGACTGCCATGCAGGTGCAGCTATCCAGCCCGCCCGACAGCAATACGACTGCCTTTTCCACGTTCCTTCCCCCTCCGAATCAGCCGCGGATTACCGCGATTGCCGCCGCCACATCATCTGCGCCATATATCGCTGAGCCTGCAACGAGGACATTCGCCCCCGCCTCACGGACGCGTGCGCTCGTCTTATCATTGATTCCGCCGTCTACCTCAATATCGCACGTAAAACCCATATCCTCAATCGTATGATAGAGCATGTGTATCTTCTCGAGCTGCGACTCGATGAAACGCTGCCCGCCGAACCCCGGATTGACCGTCATGATGAGCACCATGTCGAGATCCTGCAACAGCTCCTCGATCATCGCAAGGCTCGTGCCCGGATTGAGTGCAATGCCCGCCTTGCAGCCAGCCGCCTTGATCTGCTGCACGATGCGATGGCTGTGCTTTGCCGCCTCCGCATGAAACGTGATAATATCCGCGCCTGCCTCAGCAAACGATTCAATCTGCGTCTCAGGGTGCTCGACCATCAGATGCACGTCGAATACGGAATCCGATGCCGCGCGAAGGCTCTTGACCACGGGCGCGCCGAGCGTGATGTTCGGCACGAACGTGCCATCCATGACATCGATATGGATATACTCAGCCCCGGCATCCGTCACGCGCTTCACTTCGTCTGCAAGATGAGAAAAATCGGCGGAAAGAATAGATGGTGCAACTTTTATCATTTGTATGCCTTCTTTCTGAGGAGCTTCTGCGCCTCCTTTATCTCTTGATAAATCATCTGATACGCCTCATAGCGCTCCTTCGTGACGATCCCCTGGTCGACCGCTCCTTTTACTGCGCAGTCCGGCTCGTGCGTATGGCTGCACGGCGAGAAGCGGCACGCCCCTAAAAATGGGGAAAACTCCCGGAAGCAGTGCGGCAGCTCGGTAAGATCGAGCTCCGCAAGCTCCATCGCGCTGAACCCCGGCGTATCGACGATATAGCCATCGTCATAGCGCAGAAGCTCCGCTACGCGCGTCGTATGGCGGCCGCGCTTGATCTTCTCGCTGACTGCGCCCGTCAAAAGGGAAAGCCCCGGCACGACGGCATTTAAGAGCGAGGATTTTCCGACGCCGGACGGACCGGCAAAGACCGTAACCTCGCCCTTCAGTTCCGAACGAAGGGCAGACAGCCCCTCGCCCATCGCCGCTGAAACAGGCAAAACACGGTAGCCGATACGCCTGTAACCAGCAAGAAGCGTGTCCGCCCCGCCTGCGACCAGGTCAATTTTATTGAGGCAAATGGTCACCTTGGGAATTTTCGACCATTCTGCGAGGACGAGGAAGCGGTTGAGCAGCAGCGGATGGAGATCCGGCTGTGCCGCCGCAAACGTCAGCATGACCTGCGTGACATTTGCGACAAGAGGACGGCGCAGAACCGACTGGCGCGGGAGCACTTCCTCGATCACTCCGCTGCCGTCTGGCAAGCGGTCGAACGAAACGCGATCCCCCGACACAACGCCCATATCCTTGCGGTTCTTTTTGAATCGCCCACGCAGCTTGCAGCTCACGAGCTCACAATCTGCCGCTTCGACGTAGAAAAAGCTGTTGTACGTTTTGATGACGCGTCCTTCCTGCATGGCCCTCCTCACATTATCGGCTCTTCGAGGTCTCGCCCTGCTTCGTGGGCGTTTTTTCCTCACTTGCATCGGATTTCGCAGAATCTTTCTTTCCGCTCTTGGAATCCTTTGCCTTTTCCTCTTCCGCGATGACGAGATCCACGCTCGATCCCTCATCGACCTCACCGCTCGCCGGGGACTGGCTTACGACCGTGCCAGCCGCCTGGCGGCTCGGCTGCTTGGAGACCGCGCCAACCGAAAGCCCGTGACTCTTCAAGACGTCCCGCGCCGCATCAAGCGTTCCGCCCGTGACATTCGGCACGCGCACCTTTTTGGATTCCTTTCCCTTGCTGACCGTAAGATCGACGCTCTGCCCCTTTTTGAGCTTCGTGCCAGCGCGCGGATCCTGCGCGATGACCGTTCCCGGCTCTTTGTCCGAATATTTCTCATAGACCGATCCAAGCTTCAAGCCCATCTTTCGCAGCTTCGCCTCGGCATCCGCCTTTGAGAGCCCCTGCACATCCGGCATTTCGAGATCCTCGCCGCCCTTGCTGACGTATATCGTGACGAGGCGCTCTTCCTTGACGCGCGAGCCGCCTTCCGGCGTCTGCGACACGACCTGCCCTGCTGGGACATCGGCATCGAACGTCTCTGCCACATTAACGCGCAGCTTTTTGTCCTCAAGGATCTGGCGCGCAAGTGTCATTTGCTTGCCGACAACGTCTGGGACTTCGACCTCCGCCGTACTCCAAAACTTGCCATAGCTCATAAACGCGCCGACGAAAAAGCCCATGATGAGAATCGCGACGAGGCCAGCGATAAACTTCTTCGACTTGAACATGGATTTCTCCGGCGCTTCCGTCTCGTCATAGTAAGACGAATCTCCTCCGCGCACCTCCCGCCGCGCGGGGATAGGCGCCTGCACGCGCGGCATGACCTGCGTCGCGTAGGGATCGTCGTCCTTCGCCTCAAAGCCTGCCGTGCCCGCGAGAATCATGCGCTCCGCCTGCTGCGCATCCTGCACAAACTCGGCGCTCGAGGGGCGCATGGCGGGATTCTTGCTCATCGCGCGCGTGACGATTGCCTCCGCCACAGGCGGTATCGCGGGATCGATCTGGCGCACGGGAATGGGCTCATCCTGCAAATGCTGCATGGCGATGCTCACGGGCGTCTCGCCCGTAAAGGGCAGCTTCCCCGTCAGCATCTCGTAGAGCACGACGCCGAGCGAGTAGACATCCGACTTCGGCGTAATCATCGTGCCCTTTGCCTGCTCCGGCGAGAAGTAATGCACCGAGCCGACGACGCTGCCGCTATACGTCATCGTCGATTCCGTGATCGCGCGCGCGATGCCAAAGTCAGCGACTTTCACATGGCCATCTGCCATCATCAGGATATTGTGCGGCTTGATATCGCAGTGCACGAGATTATTTGCATGGGCATGGGCGAGCGCCTCGGCAATCTCACGCGCGATAGCGAGCGCCTCGACTGCCTCGATATGCCCTTCCTGACGGATTTTATCCTTCAGCGTGCGCCCCGGCACATACTCCATGACGATGTAGTGATCGCCGTCTGCGATGCCGACATCGTAGATATTGACGATATTCGGATGCGAGAGGCGCGCCGCTGCCTGTGCCTCGCGCTGGAATTTCTCGATAAACTCCTTGTCCTGCTTGAATTGCTCATGCAGGATCTTGACCGCGACGGGGCGGTGCAGGAGCATATCTTCTGCCTTGTAGACATCGGCCATGCCGCCGCCGCCAATCTGCTCCTGCAGCTTGTAGCGCTGATCCAAGACACGCTGTATCATATCGGTTCCCCCTCATCTCATGCAAGGCTTTCAATAACTTTTCGTGCAATTGGAGCGGCGACCGTGCCGCCTCCTCCGCCATTTTCCACGATGATGGCAAAGACAATCTTACGGTGTGGCAAATCGGCAGAGCCGATGAACCAAGCATGGTCGTCGCCGGCAGGGTTTTCTGCCGTTCCCGTCTTGCCCGTCACGCGCACGCCAGAAACGCGCGCCGCGCGCCCCGTGCCCTTCTGCACGACGCTTTCCATATAGCTGTCAACAACGGCAGCCATCTCCGGCGTCGTCGCCGTGCGCCAGATGGAAGGCTGCGCGTCGTAGAGGATCGTGCCCCCCGGCGTTACAACCTGCTGCACGAGGTACGGCTTCATCATGCGCCCGCCGTTTGCAAAGGCATCCGCGAGCAGCGCCATGTGCATCGGCGTGACGAGAAGCGTGCTCTGCCCGATTGCCGACTGCGCCTGATCGCCTGCGGATAATGTGCCAAAGGCGGGAAGGTGCGGCTTTTCCATGACGATCTCGCCGCCGATCCCTTCGCTGAAGCCGAATCGCTCATACGCCTTTTTCAGCCGCTCATCGCCGAGCCGCATGCCAAGCGTGCCAAACGTCACGTTGCACGACTCCGTCACCGCTTCGCGCAGGTTGACCTTTCCGTGCACCTCGCCGTGACTCTCGCGTATCGAATGGCCGCCGCCTACATCGAGCGCTCCCGTGCAGGTGAATACTTCCTTCTCGTCTGTCACGCCTTCCGTCAAGGCAGCGTCAGCGATCATCGGCTTGATCGTCGAGCCGGGCGGATACATCCCCTGTACAGTCCGATTCAGAAGCGCCCCATCCGCCTGTTTCGAGAGCTCTGCCCAATTCGCCTCGACATGGTTCGGATCATAGGCAGGCGAGCTCACCATCGCGAGCACTGCCCCCGTCGCCGCATCGAGGACGACGACAGCGCCGCGTCTGCCGGCAAGGCCGTCATACGCCGCTTGCTGCGCATTCCTATCAACGGTGAGCTTCACGTCGTTGCCGCGATCCGTCTGCAAGAGCTGCGACACGGGTCCCATGCGCCCCATATCCTCTGTAAGTCCCAGCAGAGCGCGGTTTGCATGGCCTTCAACGCCCGTGCTGCCGATATTTTCGCCATTGTAGCCCGTCACGGCTGCCATCACTTTGCCAAGCGGATAGCGCCGCGTGCCATCCGCCGCATTTTCCGCGAGGACATCCCCTGCTGCATCAAAAATCGTGCCGCGCCATATATCGGCGCGCGCCGCCGCGCTTCGCATATTGAGCGGACTTTTAACGAGATCGTCCGCCACCCACGTCGAAAGATAGACGACATACAGGGCGAGCAGCCCAAAGAGAGCCATGCAGACGGCAGCCGCCTGCAGGATTTGTTTTCGCATTTTCCAGTCAGCCATTTTTCTGCTCCTTCGACAGCGATAAGACCATCCCGAGCAAGATGAAGCTCGATAGCATCGAGCTGCCGCCATAGCTTACAAAGGGAAGCGTGATCCCTGTCAGCGGAAGGAATTTCGTGACGCCAGCTATGATGATGAATGCCTGCATGAGAGAGAGTATGCTCGCCCCTGCGCCAAGGAGCATTTCCTTCTCACGCGCACAGGCGAGCGCGATCTGGAGCGAGCGCCAAAAAATCATCAAATAGCACGCCATGAGCGTAATAGAGGCAATCAGCCCCATTTCCTCCGCAATCGCGGAGAAAATGAAATCCGTATGCACCTCGGGGATAAAGCCCGGATGCCCAAAGCCGAAACCCGTCCCCCATACGCCGCCCGTGGCAAAGGCGAAAAGCGACTGCACCACCTGGTATGCCTGTCCATTCGGGTCTTGCCACGGATCCAGCCAAATATCGAACCGCACGCGCACATGGCCGAATGCCGCATAGCTGACAGCCGCCGCGACTGCCATGAACGACAACGCCAAAAAGACATAGGAGCGGCTTCCCGTCGCCATATACGTCATCAAAATGGCAAGGCCGAAAAAGAGAAGTGCCGAGCCAAGATCGCGTTCCACGACGAACATCAAAACCGCCATACTCCAGATGCAGATGAGCGGCGCGATGAAGCGAACGGGCGGCAGCTGCAGGAAAAGAAACTTCCGCACTGGCAAGGTGAGCACGCGGCGATGATCCGAGAGATATGCCGCAAGGAAAAACACGATAAGGATTTTCCCAAACTCAGAGGGCTGCATGGAGATCGGCCCTAAGACGATCCAGTTGCGGCTGCCCCCGATTTCCGTGCCGAAAAGGAGCGGCAGCCCAAGCAAGATCACGCAGCCGACGCCCAGAAGGTACGGATAGCCGAGCAGCTTGCGAATATTTGGCCACAGGCGCAAGACGAGCAGCAGCGCCACCATAGCGATGCAGAGCCAGCGAAGCTGCGGCGCAAGGAGAGCGGGCTTCAGCCGCGCGATCTCGACAACGCCGACGCTCGCAAGCAGCATGACACTCGGAAAGAGCACCGTATCGAGCCCGCGATGAATGAGCACGCCCTGCACGATAAACGCGATCAAGATTGTCGCTGCAAGCCAGGGCAGGTACGACAGCCCCAGCAAGAGTTCGGGGCGCACGACGCCGATCGTTGGATTTGCCTTGATGTAGAGCACGCTCAGTCCCGAAAGGAGAATGCCAACCGGGGCGAGCATAAGCGTCCAATTCTTCATGGCTCGTACACCACCACGATAGCCGTCACATTATCGAGCCCGCCGTTTTCGACGGCGCGTGCAACGAGAACATTTGCGGGATCTGTATCGTCTTTTCGCGTGAGAAGCGTTTCGCGAATCACATCTTCCGAAAGCATATTCGTGAGCCCGTCCGTCGAAAGAAGAAGCACATCCCCCGGCAAAAGCTCCATGTGCCCCGTATCAACATCAAGCTGTTCCTCGACGCCAACGGCGCGCGTCAGCATATTGCGCTGCGGATGGCGCCGCGCCTCCGCCTCCGTAATCTCGCCCTGCGCGACGAGGTCCTCGACATACGAGTGATCGCGCGTGATTTGGTGAAATGCGCCCGCGCGGAGGAGATAGAGCCGGCTGTCGCCGACGTGCGCCCAAGAGCCCACAGCCCCCTCGATATGGAAGAGCGTCGCCGTCGTTCCCATGCCAGAAAGTGCAGCCGAGCCTCTCGCCGCTTCGCAGATGCGCCGATTCGCTGCGCACACGGCCTGCCTTAACTCTTCTTCTCCAATGGCACTGCGCCCCTCCAAGTCCTCGCGTACCGTATCGAGCAGCATGCGGCTCGCAACCTCGCCTGCCGCATGTCCGCCCATCCCATCTGCCACAACATAGCACGCGGGCATGAAAATGCCGCAGCTATCTTCGTTATGCGAGCGCATGCGGCCAACATCCGTCGCCTGAAACTCCCTGCTCAAACCGATCACCTCTCAAACCTAAATGTGACCATGCCGACACGCAGAAGATCGCCGGGGCGCAGGTATGCCTTTCCCTGGAGTGGCCGATCATTCACATAAGTCGGGTTGACACTCCCCAGATCCTCCACAACGTACTGGCTTCCATGGCGATAAATCACCGCATGATGATGGGACACAAAACTCTCAGGAACGACAATATCGTTATCCGCCCCGCGCCCAATCGCAAGCCGATCGCCGAAAGCAAACCGCTTGCCCGCAAGCGACATCTCTTCCTCGCCGACTACGCAGAGCACGGCCTCTGCCACGGATACCTCTGCCGCCCGATTGCGACGCAGTTCCCGCCGCGTCGCGCCGAAGAGCCGCCTTGCAAGGCGTGCCGAAAACCAGAGCAGCCAAAAGAGCATCCCGTATTCGAGCGCCACGCGGAAAACCTTCAAAAACAATGCCGTCACAGGCAATTATATCACCTCATACGCGAATACCGTCTCGCCCATCCGGATCGTATCGCCCTGCCGCAACCGGCATGATGCGATGCGCTCCTCGGCGACGAATGTTCCGTTTGTACTCTTGGCATCGTGCAGCACATGGCGATACGCCTCATACGAGATCCACGCGTGCAGGCGCGAGACATTCACATCGGTCAGGATAAATTCATTCTTGTCGCGTCGTCCGATGTAAACGGGACGCTCCCCGATTGCGAGATACGCATCCTTGTCCTTTCCCTCCACGACCGTCAGCGACGCGATCTGCCGATCCGGCGGAAGATTGAGCGGCGCTTCGCGCGTCAGTTCCGTGCGCTCCAAGACGAGCGTATCCGTCTTCTTTCGTGCCTCCTCCACAAGGGCGCTCTTCAGCCGAAAACGCCCCCGTGTCAGTGTGCTGTCCTCCTCCATATGGATGGCAAGCTCGCCTTCTATGGACGCATCCTGCAGGATCACCTGCCGCATGGCAGCGAGATAAAGCTCCTCGACGACGCGCTTCGAGCAAAGCCGTCGGTAATCTTCCGGGCAGAGCGAAAACGCAAACGCGTTCGCGATAACGCATCCCGCTTTTCCGCCCGTCTGTCGCTGAATCTCCTTTTCTATGCCGCCGACAAGTTCGACCGGCTCTAGGTCGCTATCGAAACGCTTGTTGAAAAAGCCCTCTATATGCTCGGATAAAAATGATTCCCACTTCCCAAGCCCCATAAGAATGCCCCCCTTTGGAAATGGTCTCCGGATTCCATACTTCTATATTATATCATTATATCAAATGAACATTGGAAATTACAGATGCTTGTTGCGCAGCTGCCCACATGCCGCTTGAATGTCTGCGCCCATTTCGCGGCGCACCGTGACGGCGATATGGCGGCTCTTCAAATAGCGCTCAAAGCGCTCGACGCGTTCGGGCGCTGGGCGCAGAAGGCCGCGTTCTGCCACGGGATTGATGGGAATGAGATTGACGCTGGCGAGCTGGCCTCGCAGGAGATTTGCGAGTTCCCTCGCCTGCTCTTCCCCGTCTGTCACGCCGTCAATCAGAATGTACTCATACGTCACGCGGCGCTTCGTCACATCGGCGTAATGCTTTGCGGCCGCGACGACATCCGCGAGCGGATAGTGCTTCGCAATCGGCATAATCCGCTCGCGCAGCGCTTGATTCGGCGCATGAAGCGAGACAGAAAGCGAAATCGGAAGTCCCTCATCTGCGAGGCGCCGCATCCCCTCGACAATGCCCGAAGTGGAAAGTGTCATGCTGCGGCAGCTCATGCCGAGCGTATACGGTTCGTGCATGAGGCGTATGAAGCCAAGCACATTGTCGTAATTTTTCAGTGGCTCTCCTGAGCCCATGATGACGACGGTGTCAACCTTCCCCTCGCCCGCCGCGCGAATCATGTCATTTAGCGTGATCGCCTGCGCGAGCATTTCGCCGCGCGTCAAGTCGCGCGCAAGCCCGTTCAGCGTCGACGCGCAAAAGCGGCAGCCTATATTGCACCCCGCCTGTGAGGAAACGCATATGCTGTTTCCATAAGGCTGACGCATGAGAACCGTCTCGACCGCAACGCCGTCCGCATACTCCAAAAGAAGCTTCTCCGTATGCCCGTCCGCCGAAATGAGCCGATCCTTGATACGCGGCCTTTTTATGCACAGGGACGTTGCAAGCGCTTCCCGAAGGGCCTTCGGGAGATTCGTCATGTCCGCAAAGGACGCCACGCCCTTTTGATACATCCATACGGCAATCTGCTCCGCGCGATACGCAGGCACATGATACGGCGCAAGCACGTCCTTCAGCTCGGCGAGCGTAAGTCCGAATAAATCCGTCACAGCTTATCCTTTCTTCATGCGCGCGATGAAAAAACCATCCGTCCCATCAATATGCGGCATGAGCTGCACCATCTTCGCATCTCCATGCGCCGCCTTTCCTGCGCCTTCGGGAAGATATGTGCCCGTCGTATCAAGCGAAAATTCCGGATGCGCTGACAAGAATGCGCTGACAACCTCCTGATTTTCCGCAAGCTCAATCGTGCAGGTGCTGTAAACGAGCGTCCCGCCGCGCTTTACGGCACGCGCCGCGCTCTCGAGTATGGCAAGCTGAAGCGCAGGAAGCGCTGCGATTTCCGCTGCCGTCTTGCGCCATCGCGCATCGGGCTTACGCCTTAGGACGCCAAGTCCCGAGCATGGCGCATCGACGAGCACGCAATCGGCTGCTTCTGTATAGCGCGCGCCAATCTCACGCGCGTCGAGGAGCTTCGCCTCGATGGAACGAATGCCAAGCCTGTCCGCATTTTCGCGAATGCGCGCCAGCTTGTGCTCGTAAATATCGCACGCGATGATTCGCCCCGTATCGCCCATCAAGGCGGCGAGATGTGTCGTCTTCCCGCCCGGCGCTGCGCAGCAGTCGATAACGACAGTCCCTCTTCTCGGGGCGGCGACGTGCGCGACGAGCATGGAACTCTCATCCTGCACTTGGCAAAGCCCTTCTGCAAGCGGCGCGAGGGAATCGAGCGCACCGTGGCGCGTGATAATGACGCCCTCCGGCGCCCACACAGAGGCAGCCGCCTCCGCTCCTGCCGCGCGAAGGCGCTGCAAAAGTTCTTCACGATTCGTCCGCAGCGTATTCGTCCGAACCGAAAGCGGCGGCTCTTCATTGTCAAATGCACAAAGGTGCTCTGCCGCCGAAAAGCCGAATGCGCGCACCCAGCGGCGCACGAGCCATTCGGGGTGCTGGCTGGCGAGCGCAAGTCCCTCGGTCGCGTGTCCTTTTCCCGTGGGGAACGCCGCCCACTCCGGCTCGCGCACAGCCGTCCTCAAAACGCCGTTGACGAGCCCTGCCAGCGAGCGCAGCCCCATCTTCTTTGCGAGCTCCACCGACGTATTGCAGACGGCAGAGGCGGGCACGCGGTCGAGGTAAAAAAGCTGGTAAATGCCGAGCCGCAGTATCGCGCGGATCATCGGCTGCAGCTTCTTCACGGGGCGCGTCGTATAGCGCCGCAAAATCCAGTCGAGCGTATCGCCCGCCTTTACCGCGCCGTAGACGAGTTCCGTCAAAAAGCGGCGATCCTGATCCGTGAGCGCCGTGCGCCGAAGCGCCTGCGCAAGCGCCACATTGGCGTAAGCGCCGCCATCCCGCACCTCGTAGAGAATCCGTACCGCCGTCTCTCGCGCGGCATCGCCTTTACTCGCCATCTTTCGTTTCCTTCTGTTGCGGGATAATGATCTTCTCAAGCTGCGCACGCACCTCATTCATATCGACGTGCGTGTTGTAACAAGGCCCGTTCGGGCGGATATTGAGCACGCCGACGGCAGGAAGCGGATAGACATCCTGTATGCCGCTCATAAGGTCGCGCTCACAGGCAATCGCGAGCACCGCCTTCGGGCGCGTCTTGTAGACAATCTGGCGCGCAAGCGTCCCGCCCGTTGCGACGAAGAAATGAAAGCCTATCTCATGCGCGAGCGTGACGAGCGCGCCGATGTCGCAGCCACCACAGCGCTTGCAGTTTTCCGGGTCGCGCGTGATCTTGTGCGGACACGTCGCGAGCTGCAGGCAGTGCGGCGTCACGACGAGCAAGCGGTCAGCGGGAACGCGAATGCCCATACGATTGAAGAGAAGATTGCTGACCGCGATGAAGGAGCCTTCCAGCTTTCTCCTCCCTATGCCAAAAATCTTCCCCAGGCGCACGGCCACGGGGAAGAGCATATTGATGAGCTCATATGTCTGCCGCTGCAAAAGCGGCAGATATGGAAGCCCTGCGACAGCGAGAATCATGTTGAAAATGCCGAGAAACGCCCCGGCAACGAGCAGTGTAAACACGCCGCCCAAAAGGAGCGGCAACAGCGGCTGAACCCGTGCCAGCCCCGGCACGCCGATATACCAAATCAAGTATAAGAGACCTGCCATCAGCGCCGTCGTCAGAAGCAGCATCCCAATAAAGAGCCGCTTCTTCGGCCGCCCCGGCAGCACAAACTTTTTTTTCTCTTTCGCGTCCGCCATAGCATCATTCCTCGAAGCGCGCAGGAAGTGGGAAGGCATGTCCATTCAGATAGTCGATCGCACGCATTCGTTTCTTTCCCGGCGCCTGGAGCTCCAAAACCTCAAGTTCTGCGTCGCCTGTCGCGACGAAAAGCCCTTTTTTCTTATCTGCGGTGAGCACCGTCCCGGGAGCCGCATCCGTCCGACGTTCCGTGAGGCGTGTGCGCCAGATTTTATACATCTTTCCGGAAAGAAACGTATACGCACCCGGCCACGAGTTGAGGCCGCGCACGAGATTATGCACCTCCTGCGCAGACTTTCGCCAGTCGATATGCCCCATTTCCTTCGTGAGCATCGGCGCGTAGTTCGTCGTACTTTCCTGTGGCGTGCGCACGAGAACGCCATCTGAGAGCTGCTCCAGTGTCTCCATCAGAAGCCCTGCGCCGAGATTCATCAGCCCGTCGTAGACTTCTTCGAGCGTCGTATCCGTGCCAATCGGAAATTCAGCTTTCAGCAGCATATCGCCTGTGTCAAGTCCCGCATCCATGAACATCGTCGTGACGCCCGTCTTCTCCTCGCCGTTTATGATGCACCACTGCATTGGCGCTGCCCCGCGGTAGCGCGGCAGGAGCGACGCATGGACATTGATGCAGCCGTACTGCGGAATATCCAAGATGCGTTGCGTGAGGATCTGCCCAAACGCGACGACGACGATGAGATCGGGCTTCAAGTCCTCAAGCATCAAGACGAACGCCTCGTCCCTGACCTTTGCGGGCTGCCAGACGGCAAGCCCGTGTTCCGCTGCCCATGCTTTGACGGGCGGTGGGACGAGGTGCTGTCCGCGCCCGCGCGGCTTGTCGGGCTGCGTCACGACACCGACGACCTCACAAGCAGCATGGAGCGCCGCAAGACAGGGAACGGCGAAATTCGGCGTTCCCATGAAGATTACGCGATACGCTTTCATTCTTGCTTCCCCCTGTGCAGGCTCTTGGCAATGTCGATGAAGAGCTGCCCCTCCAAGTGGTCGAGCTCATGCTGAATGCAGCGTGCCAAGAGGCCGTCTGCCGTGATATGCTGCTTCTTGCCGCGCCGATTGAGAAACTCGACCTTGACCTTCGCGGCGCGTTCCACCTCGCCGTAAATATCCGGTACGGAAAGACACCCCTCCGTATCATTCGCCGTCCCCTCACGGTACGTAATGACGGGATTGATCAGCTCAATCAGTCCATGGTCATCCTGGCAGTCGATCACGACGACGCGAATCGTCTGCCCGACCTGCGGCGCGGCAAGCCCCACACCGTCCTTTTCGTACATCGTCTCCGCCATATCATCCAAAAACCGCCGCAGCTTCCTGTCAATCGTCTCGACAGGCGTGCAGACCTCCTTGAGGACAGGTGCGCCGGCTTTCTTTATGTCAAGTATTGCCATTCGTAAGTTTTCTCCTTTGTTTTATGAACCATCGTATTATTATAGCAAACGAACGAAAATATGACAAGGCAGTCAGCACTTCCTAATTGAGAATAATTGGTTCTATAATAAATGTTGTGGTGCATAGGTCAGCCATGCCACCGCAAATTGTTGACTTGCAAGAGCTCTGCTACGTGTTCCATTCATTCGGCTATCGACATACTTACCTGCTAGACGCTTCCGCCCGCGGCCTTGATGACAGCCACTGCGACTTCCTTGACCGTCAGCCGCTTCATCATCGCATACTGCTGAATGCGGCGATACGCTTCCGGTTCGGAGAGGTGGTGCGCCGCCATCAGGATTCCCTTCGCACGGTCAAGGGTCTTTCGCATCTCGAGCGTGTCACGCAAGCCTGCCAGTTCTTCCTCTAAGCCCTGCATCTCGCGCCAGCGCGAGAGCGCAATCTCAATCGCAGGAAAAAGGCTCGTCTCCTGCACGGGCTTGACGAGGTAGCCGAGCACGCCGGAATCCTTCGCCTTTTCGACGATTTCCGGCTGGCTGAATGCGGTGAGGAGCAGCACGGGGGCAAGCTTTTCCTCTGCGATCTTCTTTGCCGCTGCGATCCCATCCATCTGCGGCATTTTGATGTCCATGATGACGAGGTCGGGCTTATGGCGGCGCGTCAATTCGACGGCGCGCCGCCCATCCGTCGCCTCGCCGACGATCTCATGCCCCGCTTCTTCGAGCATTTCACGCAGATCCATGCGGATAAGCGATTCATTGTCCGCGATGACGAGCCGCAGCTTTTCCTTTTCCATAGCAATATCAACCCTCACGACACAGTAGGATTCGGTTGCACCTTCGGCAGCGTGATGCGCGCATGGGTTCCGCCGCTGCGCGCATCACGACAAAGCGAAAACGTCCCGCCGAGGTCGTCCTCGACGAGTGTCCGAACGATACTAAGGCCAAGCGAGCTGAGGCTCTCCATATTAAAACCAACAGGAAGACCGATTCCGTCATCGTAAAAATCAAGCAGCCAGTCTTCCGTCCTTTCTGCAACGTCAAGACCGATAACGCCCGTTTTGCGCCCGATGAAGGCGTGCTCCATCGCATTCAGGACGAGCTCATTCAAGACGAGCGCAACAGAGCTCGCGCACTTCGATGGAAGGATGAGACGCGAGCCGGAGCACTTCGTCTGAATGGAAAAGCCCTTATCGGTCATGCCGCGCGCCACGAGATCGAAAATGTGCTGCAAGACCTCCTGCACGTCAATCGCCTCGCTCCCCTGTTGGGAAAGGTACTCGTGGACGACGGAAATCGACAGAATCCGGCTGACGCTCTCGCGAAGCGCTCCCCGTACCTCATCGGAGGTCGCCCGCCGTGCTTGAAGTCGGAGCAGGCTCGCAATCGTCTGCAAATTGTTCTTGACACGGTGATGGATCTCCTGAATGATGGCGGACTTGATCCGTATCTCCTGATCGCGTGCGCGGATTTCCGTCACATCCGACAGAAGAACGAGGCGCAGGCAAAGCTCGCCGCCCTCACGTATCGCGATTTCGCGGCGCACGAGCGTCAGCCCGCCCGCTGTGATTTCCTTCTGCCACGGGCGGTCGCGCTCTACCGTCTCGCGCGTCACATGGCGCGTGAGCTGGCGGTCGTAGAGTGGGCATCCAATCAGGCTTCCCGCACCGAGCACCCGATAGATGCGCCGCGCAGCGACATCGGCAAAAACGATGCGGCTGTGCGCATCCGTAATGAGGATCCCATCTCCCGCCTGGATTGGGTCAAAAGGAGAAAAGTCACGTGCCTTCTGCGCGTGGCGCATCACGGCGTGCGCAGCCGCCAACAGATGGGGATAACCTGCAATCGAGAGCTTTTCTGCCGCGACCTCAAAGACGAGGACGGCGAGGACGCGCCCCTCGCGCGAAACGGGAAACGCGTACATATCGAGCATTGCGCCATACGTCCATTCGCGCTTTCCGCGCATCTCCTGTCCGCTTGCAAACGCCTCTGCGATAAGCGGCTCTTCGATGGTTCGCACGCACTTTTCCGTCTCTTCTTTGCCCGGCACATAGACCGTATGCGGATGGATGTGCGCGGCGAGCAGGAAAAATCCCTCCTCTGATGCTGGGACGTACACTTTCAGGTCGCCATGCACCAAGTCCGATAAAAACGGAAAAACCGATCCCATGCGCGCGAGCATCCCGATCTGCATCGGCTTCAGCCGCGTCTTCTCGCGGCAGAGTGAAGCAATATCCACGCTTTTCCCTCAGCGCTCCGTCAGCCCAAGCCCCGGAACGGCATTTAGATAAAGGTCACTGACCGCCCCGCCGCATGCCTGATAATAGCCACGGCAGGCAATCATCGCCGCATTGTCCGTGCAGAGGATGCGGCTCGGATAAGCAAACCGCACGCCGCGCCCAGCAGCCTCCTCGCGCAGACGCCCTTCGAGGCTGCTGTTGGCGGCCACGCCGCCCGCGAGTACGAGCGTATCGCGCCCAGCCTCTCGCACCGCCTCAAACGCCTTTTCCACGAGCACCTCGACGACGGCGTGCTGGAACGATGCCGCAACATCTGCCGAGCGGAGCGTATTCCCCTTCATCTTTTCACTATTGATATAATTCAGTACGGCGGACTTCAAGCCGCTGAAACTGAACTCGTAATTGCCCTTCTCCTCAAGTGCGCGCGGAAATTCAATCGCAAGCGGGTCGCCTTCCTGTGCAAGCCGGTCAATCTCCGGTCCGCCGGGATAAGGAAGTCCCATGACGCGCGCAATCTTGTCAAAAGCCTCGCCTGCCGCATCATCGCGTGTCTGCCCCATAAGATGAAACGTATCGTACCCTCGCACATCGACGAGCGCCGTATGCCCCCCCGACACGATGAGCGCCATAAACGGCGGCTCCAAATCCTCGTGCGCGAGAAAATTGGCAAAAATATGCCCTTCCAGATGGTTGACCCCGATGAGCGGAACATCGAGCGAAAAGGCGAGCGCCTTTGCCGCCGACACACCGACGAGCAACGCGCCGACAAGCCCCGGACCATACGTCACGGCAACCTGCCCGATGTCCTTCAGCGCGACGCCCGCCTCTTCAAGCGACGCATCGATGACGGGCATGATATTGACGATATGCTTGCGCGAGGCAATCTCCGGCACAACGCCGCCGAACTTGCGGTGAATCGGGATCTGCGTCGATATGACATTCGAGAGCACTTCCCGCCCACCGCGAACGACCGCCGCCGAAGTCTCGTCACAGCTCGACTCGATGCCGAGCGTCAGGATTTCTTCCTTCACAATCTACTCCTTACAAGCTCGTATTCCATAAGATGAGCGCATCCTCGCCATTATCGCTGTAATAGCCCTTGCGCACGCCGGCTTCACGAAATCCATAATGCGCATAGAGTGCAAGCGCGGCCGCATTGGAGGGACGCACCTCAAGCGTCATCGCCGTCGCGCCGCGCGCCTTCGCCGCGTCTATGACCGCGCCAAAGAGCTTCGTGCCGATTCCCTTGCCGCGATAATCGGGCAGGATTGCGATATTCGTAATCTGCGCCTCGCCGGAGAGAATCCAGCAGCCGACGTACCCGATGACCGTTTCTGCGTCGAGCGCGAGAATGTAGCACGTATTCGCATTTGACGCCTCCCGCCAAAATGATTCGCGCGACCATGGAATCCGAAAGGACGCGCGCTCTACCGTCTCCACCGCCGCTGCATCGTCTGGCTTCATCGCTCGGAACGAAAGCTTCATTTGCCCGCCCCCGCATGGCGCTTTTCCCAAAGTACCTCCGCTTCGCTGCGGCGAATATAGCACGGCTCCAGTGCCATGATATTGTCTGTCTCGCCTTTTTCGAGGCGATCCAGCCCGTACATCGCGACACATGCGGCACGCGGCATCACGAGATGCGCGGGCGCAAGCATCACATTTGGGGGAAGTTCCAGCTTCCCCCGCATCTTCTGCGCGACATCGCCGAGCAAAACGACCGGCTCATCCACCGCAGCGCACATGGCAACAATCTCTGCCACGGAATAGACCGCAACGGACGCAGCCTCCTGCAGCACGCCATGCGCCCAGCGATACTGCCCGACATAAGCATTGGCCTTCTGCGCGTCAAGCAAGCTCACAAGGTAGGTGCCCGCAATCGGATAGTGATAGGCAAGCGCTGCAAGTGTCGGGACGCCGACGACGGAAAGCGATAGCGCGTACGCCATCGCCTTTGCCGCGGCAAGGCCGATGCGAAGTCCCGTGAAAGAGCCAGGTCCGATACTGACGGCAATGCCTTCCAGATTTTCCTTCTTCACGCCTGCCATTTTAAGTACCTGCTCGATATGCGGCATGAGCGTCTCCGAATGCGTGAGGCGCGCCTGCATCGTCAGCTCTGCCGCGAGCCGTTCCCTTGAAACGACCGCCACGCTCGAGACCTGCGTCGCCGTATCAATGGCCAAGATGGACAAATGCTTCCAGCTCCTTCACGAATTTGTCATAGTATGTGCCAACACTCGAAAACGTCAGCGTGCGATCCGTCTCGCCCGTCCGCTCAATGCGAAGCTCGACATAATCCTCCGGCATACACGAAGGAAACTTATCTGGCCACTCAATGACGACGATCCCTTCCGAATTCTGCGCATCCTCTGTATACTCATAGAAACCAATCTCATCGAGTTCGTCCTCCGTCTCCAGACGATAGAGGTCAAAATGGTAGATTGGGCAGATTCCTTCATATATATTCATCAGATTAAAGGTAGGGCTCGTCACCATGCCTTCCACGCCGAGCGTATGTGCGAGACTCTGGACGAAAAGCGTCTTGCCCGCGCCAAGGTCGCCGACAAGGCAGAGGACCGTTCCCTCACGAATCCGTTTTCCAACCTCCTCGGCAAGACTTGCCGTTTCCTCAGGGGAATGCGTCGTACAGGTAAACATATCGTTTGCGTTCTCTCCTAAATAGAATAATCACGATTCAATGTAATATTATAGCACGAACGCGCAATACGGTAAATGTGGAAGAAAATCAATAATTATTATCTATAGATATTTTATTTTATAAACTAAGGTATAAAGAGAGATAGTCCAATATCAAAAGAAATACTTATATAAACTCTTTTAATCGCCAAATTCCGCTATTTCGATTTCATTCTGACCAACGTATAATAAGACCATACCAAGCGAGCAGATGAGCACGCTCGCAAAGCAAAAAAAACCATATCATATGTGTATTGAATTTTAGGAGGGCTTTTATTATGAAGAAGTTTGTTTGCACCGTTTGCGGTTACGTCTATGAGGGCGAGGCAGCTCCGGCTGAGTGCCCCATCTGCAAGGCTCCGAAGGAAAAGTTTGTCGAGCAGACGGGCGACCTCGTTTTCGCTGACGAGCATCGTATCGGCGTAGCAAAAGACGTGGATTCGCGCATCGTCGAAGGTCTCCGCCAGAACTTCACGGGCGAGTGCTCCGAAGTTGGCATGTACCTCGCGATGAGCCGTCAGGCAGATCGCGAAGGCTATCCGGAAATTGCGGAAGCATTCAAGCGCTACGCGTTCGAGGAAGCCGATCACGCATCGCGCTTTGCAGAGCTCCTCGGCGAAGTCGTCACGGACAGCACGAAAAAGAACTTGCAGATGCGCATCGATGCAGAGCACGGCGCTTGCGCTGGCAAGAAAGAGCTTGCGACTCTCGCAAAGCAGCTCAATCTCGACGCCGTCCATGATACGGTGCACGAGATGGCAAAGGACGAGGCGCGCCACGGCTGCGGCTTCAAGGGTCTCTTCGACCGTTACTTCGGCAAATAAGATACCTTCATAGGAACCACCCCCGAAGCCACACAGCGTTCGGGGGTGGTTTTGATTTCCGAAGAATCGAATTTGACCTTTATAGCGTAATGTTATAAACTAAACCCTATCCCACGGCAGTGGGAATATACGTTGTTGTGTTATACAATTTAGGAGCGTTTTATATGAGAAGTGACGTTGTAAAAAAAGGAGCGACGCGCTGCGCACATCGTTCTCTCTTCCATGCCAATGGATATGGGCCTGAGGATCTGAACAAGCCTCTCATCGGTATCTGCAATTCGTTCAACGAAGTCATACCGGGACACATTCACCTGCGCGAGATTGCCGATATGGCAAAGCTAGGCGTTGCAGCGGCCGGCGGCACGCCGATTGAGTTCCCCGCTATCGGCGTCTGTGACGGCATCGCTATGGGGCATACCGGCATGAAATACTCCCTTGCGAGCCGCGAACTGATTGCAGATTCTGTCGAGGCAGTCACAATGGCGTCGGGCTTTGATGGGCTCGTCCTGATTCCGAACTGTGACAAGGTCGTCCCCGGTATGCTCATGGCGGCGGCGCGCCTCAATATCCCCTGCATTATCGTATCGGGCGGACCGATGCTTCCTGGACGCCATCGCGGGCATGCTGTCAGCGTCAGTCAGGCGTTTGAAGCAGCAGGCAAATTTGCCTCTGGCGAAATGGATGCCGAGGAAATGGCAACGCTTGAAACGGAGTGCTGCCCCGGATGCGGCTCCTGTGCAGGGCTCTTCACGGCAAACACAATGAACTCCCTGACCGAAGTCCTCGGCATGGGGCTGCCGGGCAACGGCACGGTTCCCGCCGCTTATACGGGCGCGCGTCGCCTTCTCGCAAAGCGCGCTGGCGAAGTCATTCTCGATCTCGTCAAACGCGACATCAAGCCACGCGACATCATGACGCGCAAGGCATTCGAGAATGCCATTACCGTCGACATGGGCATTGGCGGCTCGTCCAACACCGTGCTCCATCTCACGGCGATTGCGCATGAGGCGGGCATTGAGATCCCCGCTCCCCTCTTTGACGAGATTTCGCGCCGCACGCCGTACATCACGAAGCTGAGCCCCGCAGGCAAGCATCACATGATCGACCTCGACGAGGCAGGTGGCATCTCCGCTGTGATGAATGAGCTATCCAAGAAAGGGCTCATCCATCTCGACGCGCTGACGGTTACGGGAACGATGGGCGACCGCATCAAGAATGCAAACGTTCTCGACCGCACGGTCATCCATAGCGTAGAAGAGCCGTACCGCAAGGAAGGCGGCATTGCCATCTTGAAGGGCAACCTCGCCCCCGATTACGCCGTCGTCAAGGCTTCTGCCGTATCGGAAGACATGCTTTCTTATACGGGCAAGGCAAAGTGCTACAACTCGGAAACGGAAGCGTGTGATGCCATCATGGCAGGCGAAATCCACGACGGCGATGTCGTCGTCATTCGCTACGAAGGCCCCAAGGGCGGCCCTGGCATGCAGGAAATGCTGAATCCGACAGCTGTCATAACGGGTCGCGGTCTGAAGGTCGGCCTCATCACAGACGGACGTTTCAGCGGCGCAAGCCAAGGCGCATGTGTCGGGCACGTCTCGCCCGAAGCTATGGAGGGCGGCCCTATCGCGCTCATCGAAGATGGCGACACCATCACGATTGACATTCCAAACCGCAAGCTAGAGCTCGCGGTCAGCGATGAGGAACTTGCAAAGCGCAAAGCAAACTGGCAAAAACCTGAGCCGAAAATCAAGACCGGCTATCTCGCACGTTACGCAAAACTGACGACGTCTGCCTGCACGGGTGCTGTGCTGAAATAAAAGAAAATTGATATACTCAAAAATCCTGAGCGGCATAATCATATTCCTCTCAGGATTTTTTGCGTGGTATACATTTGCTTTATCACGACAAAATTTACTATAAATAAAACGAGAGACACACGATCATTGAATCATGTGTCCCTCATACGTTTAAGAGTATACCTTCGTATTCTCGCTATGACGGTTTGGAGGCGACACCCAGAATCGAACTGGGGATAAAGGTTTTGCAGACCTCGGCCT
>ERZ772945.133-NODE-133-length-58369-cov-9.605566_pt1 | contig 58369 bp, 40 predicted proteins | sample MGYA00511681_ERZ772945 | MGnify/ENA primary metagenome ERZ772945 (study PRJEB29015, sample SAMEA2737943) | human oral metagenome | biome: human oral; feature: human-associated habitat; material: dental | place: China | collected 2143 ...
GCTTTTGCTTGTGCTTCAGCCAATTTCCATTTTTCTTGGAAGATATAAGCTTTCGTAAGGAACGCTGCTGCGGCACCCCATGTTGCCCTTCCGAGCTCAGAAGCTGGCATAGCCTTCTTATGAGGAAGCCCTTCCATGGCAGCTTTGAAATCGTCTTCAACAAAGTTCCAACACTGTTCCATCGTATTTCTCGGCCCTTTATATTCGGAAGGTGCCAAGATATGGTCAACAATGGGCACGGCACCAAAGATTTTCATTAATGAAAAGTAATAGTAACCACGCATAAAGCGGGCTTCAGCTACAAAGCGTTTGCGCACGTCTTCTCTGATAAATGAGTTATCCTTCACGCCCTCAATCACACGATTGGCACGATTGATTCCCTCATAATCTTGGTCCCAAACCGTTGAAAGTGTAGCCATTTCAGGTGTCGCTCTAAAGTGTTCGAGGTCTAAAATCTGCGGTTGATCACTATCCCCTCCGCCACCTTTTGTGGCATCATCTGACACAACATCACCAATCGCCCAGTCGAGAAACTGAATATTTTCCATCCAACCCGCAGGGTCATACACGCCAACCAATGCGCTATAAGCAGTCTGTTCTCCAGAGAAGAATGTATGTTGGTCGATGCTTGGAACAGGGGTATCTAAAAAACTTTCGCACGAAGTTAAGCCCAAAAGCGCGCCTGAAAGCACATAAATTAAATATCTTTTCATTGTCGTTTTACTTTAGATTGTTTGTTTATAATGTCACATTCATTCCTATGCTATATAGACGAGGCATAGGATAATAACCTCTGTCTACACCAATATCCAAAGGATCTTCACCACCTTTCATACCAATCTCGGGGTCAAGTCCCGTATATTTCGTAAAGGTATAGAGATTTTGTGCATTGATATAGATGCGTACAGACTTAATTCCAATCTTTGTTGTGAGTGTAACAGGAAGCGTATAGCCCAATTGTACCATCTTAATGCGCAAGTAAGAACCATCTTCCAGGTAACGATCGGATTGCAAGATGGAGTTATTTGCATCTAATCCACCCAAACGAGGATAGCGTGCATCGGTCTGTGTTCCCTCTCCTCGCCAACGTTTAATCATATCACGAGCATAGTTATACGACAGATTTTGTGTAGAACGCGTATAAGTTGAAGGACCATTGTATATTTTATTACCATAGACACCTTGCAGGGCTACACTCAAATCAAATCCTTTATAGCTGGCTGCGGCATTGAAAGAATAGCTGAACTTAGGCAACGGACTTCCTAAATAGGTGTAATTTTCGCTACTGAAAAGATTATCTTTATTCACCAACTTATAGCGTACATCGCCAGGCGCAACATTCTTTTGTGCAGTTTGTGCATGCACTTCATCCCAATTCTGGAACAGTCCGTCGGTCTTTAGACCGTAAAATTGTGCAATAGGTCTGCCCACAGTGGTGCGCGTAAGATGCACGGTATTCATGAAAGAAGCCCCATCAATGTTGGCATTGTTTGCACCTAAGTCAAGCACACGGTTCTGAATGGTAGTGAAGTTTGCCCCCACTGAATAACCCACAGGGTGGTCATAGTTCTTATATTGCAACGAAATCTCCAAACCACGGTTGCGCATTTTTCCTGCATTCTGGAAAGGAGGCTCCTGCATACCCGTCTGTCCTGGCACAGGAACACGCATTAACATATCGCTTGTTATCTTGTTAAAGAACTCCACTGTACCACTCAGCTTGCTATTGAAGAGCGCGAAATCAATGCCAAGATTAGTTGTTGTGGTCTTTTCCCATTTCAATTCTGTGTTACCAGCGCTGTTGAAACTGAAGCCTGGAACAAAGACACCACCAAACAAATAATTGGATCCTGAAGAAGCAAATGTGGCATACGAATAGGCATCGACACTGCCTTCATTACCAATTTGCCCCCAACCCATGCGAAGTTTAAGGTTGTTGAGCACCTTTACATTCTTCATAAAAGGCTCTTCTGTGACGCGCCAGCCTGCTGAAACCGACGGGAATACGCCCCAACGATGGCCTCTTGTAAACTTAGAAGAACCGTCCATACGCACGTTGAATGTGAGAAGATAGCGCTCCAAGAAATTATAATTCAAGCGTGCAAAACCCGAAGCCTGCTTATTTTCTGTTGTGATTCCCTTTGCCGCAGCAGCATTATCTTTCGTGCGGGCATTATCAATGAACATCACATTCGGGTCATTGCTGGGAATATCTTTTACCGTAGCTTGCAGACTTTTATAGGTCACTGCATACGATTCACTGCCCAACATGGCCGAAAACGCATGTTCCTTTATCTTCTTGTCAAAGGTCAACGTGTTCGTAAACTGCCTTATATAAGTGCTATAAGTATAGTTTGTGAGTGAGTTGACATTGGGATTTTGCTGCGCAGCAAATACGTAGTAAACGGGTGTATAGTTTGAATATTCATTGTTAGCATACTCGGTTGAGTAGGCTGAACGAAACTTAAAATGTTTCAAAAAACTGATTTCACCATAGACATTGGCCAACACACGGTACACGGTGTTCTTAGGATTATTATACTCAATAGTTGCCACGGGGTTCCAAATGTCACTGAAAGTAGACTTTGTAAAGCTGCCATCTTCATTGCGAATGGGCGTAATCGGGTCGCGGGTATAAGTGGTCATGATGGGACTTGTCCACTCATCGTTCTCAATTCCACCTCTATGATTTGTCCGTATCAACGTGATATTCTCGCCAACGGTAAGCCATGAATTGGCTTTAAAATCGCCATTCGCACGCAAAGTAACACGGTCGAAAGACGTTTTCTTGATGATTCCATCTTGACTGAAACCGTTTAGACTCAAGAAATACGTACCTTTCTCATTACCACCTGACACCGAAAAGTCGGCATTCTTCACGGGAGCATCCTTATGAAGAATCGCATCAAAGTAGTCAACTGTCGGCAATGTGCGCGTATCTTCTATGAGTGTTCCACCACCAAGCCCTGCAGACATTTCGTTTCTCAGCATACCCCATGTCGGACCATCACACATATTACTCGATTTCCACACGTTTTGTATGCCATAATAAGCCGAGAAATTAATCGTCGCTTTACCTGCTATTCCTTTTTTTGTTGTGATGATAATGACACCATTAGCGCCACGCGAACCATAAATAGCCGTGGCCGAAGCATCTTTCAACACCTGAACCGACTCTATATCTGCAGTGTTTAGGAAATTGATGTCGCCCACCATCATGCCGTCAACCACAAACAATGGATCCGAATCGTTGAGTGTTCCGATACCACGCACACGCACAGAAATACCCGAACCAGGCGAACCCGAGAAACTTGTCACGTCGACTCCTGCCACTTGACCCTGCAAAGCATGGCTCAATGTCGAAGCCGAAAGTTTGTTTACTTCCTTCATATCCACCACAGAGATGGCTCCCGTGAGATCTTCTTTCTTTTGGATTCCGTAACCAACAGCAACCACTTCGCCCACCGTATTAGCCATTTCGGACAGCGAAACATTCAATCGGCTCTTCCCCACTACATTTACATGCCTCGGAGAATAACCTATATAAGAGAAAGAAAGCGTAGAATCGTTGGGCTGAACCCTCACAACAAACTTTCCATTCAAGTCTGTTGTTACGCCCGAACCACTCTTCGGAGCACGCACGGTCACACCGATTAACGGCTCACTCGTTTCGGCATCCAGCACAATGCCTGTAATTGTTCGCTCCCCTCCCGTTTGTCCCATTATACAAATAGGTGTAAAAGAGAGCATGAACAACATCAAAAATTGAATTCTTTTTTGTCTCATATCGGTAATGATATTAATGATACGGATTGTTTATTTCGATGACAAAGATAACAAAAGAAAAACAAACGAAAGAATAAAAGGCTAAGTTTCAACCATTAATTAACGTTTTTTATGTGATAAAACATAATTATTACTAAGCAAAACAGACTATTTGACTGCAATAACACATTAAAAACCGCTCTCCATCCACAACAAAAAGGGATTAAAACTCAAGCAAACACAGAAATGGGTACCTTCATTTCAGCACAAATTTCACCCCACAAACAATCACGCCGACACACGAATATACCAAGCTTTTAGCCACAAAATTGAGACTTTAAACACGCGATGCCTTCACTACCCATGCAAATAAAAGTGCCAAAAAGTTTGCAGCCTATTCGTTTTTTTCGTAATTTTGCAGCGTTCAGTGGAATGGGGGGCTCCTTAAGAGTTCCTCATTTTATTTTAATATAACATGTATGATTGACAAAAATGTCGTAAGAAAATTAGTTGAAACATGGCTTGAAGACAAGGAATATTTTCTCGTTGATGTCGAAATAAGCCCTGATGACAAGATTGTTGTAGAGATTGATCATGCCGATGGCGTTTGGATTGACGATTGTGTTGCATTGAGTAAATACATCGAAGACCATCTCAGTCGCGATGAAGAAGATTACGAATTAGAGGTGGGGTCGGCCGGATTGGGTCAGCCTTTCAAAGTGCTTCAGCAATATCTTAACTTTGTTGGTAAGCCCGTTGAGGTGCTTGCTGCCGATGGAAAGAAATATCAAGGCATTCTAAAGCATGTTGATGGGAACGATTTTGTGGTGACCGTGAACGAAAAAGTGACCGTAGAAGGGAAGAAACGTCCGCAAAAAATGGATGTCGATCATACGTTCCAAATGGATAATGTAAAATATACTAAATATTTAATCAGTTTTAAATAGAGCTATGGCAGCAAGAAAAAGTGATAGTGAGCAAATCAGCTTGATAGATACCTTTCGTGAGTTTAAAGACACGAAGAACATTGATCGCACCACGCTGGTGAGTGTGTTAGAGGAGAGTTTTCGCAATGTTTTAGCCAAATTGTTTGGCAGCGATGAGAATTTCGATGTGATTGTCAACCCCGATAAGGGCGACTTTGAGATTTATCGCAATCGCATTGTTGTTGCCGATGGTGAGGTAGCCGACGAGAATAAGCAGATAGCTTTGAAAGATGCTTTAGCCATTGAGCCCGATTATGAAGTGGGAGAAGAGGTGTCAGAGCCTGTTAATTTCGCTAAGTTTGGGCGTCGTGCCATCTTAAATTTGCGCCAGACATTGGCCTCAAAGGTATTGGAATTGGAGCACGACACCTTATATAATAAGTATAAAGACCGCGTCGGTCAGGTTGTTGTTGCAGAGGTTTATCAGGTGTGGAAGCGCGAAGTGCTGATGATAGACGATGAAAACAATGAGCTTATTCTTCCGAAGAGCGAGCAGATCCCTGCCGATATTTATCGCAAGGGCGAAACGATGCGCGCAGTGATTTTGCGTGTTGACAACGAAAATAATAATCCAAAGATTATCCTTTCGCGCACAAGTCCCATGTTCTTGGAACGCCTTTTGGAGATGGAGGTGCCCGAAATCGGCGACGGACTGATTGCCATTCGTCGCATTGCACGCCTTCCTGGTGAGCGAGCTAAGATTGCTGTTGAGAGCTTTGACGACCGCATTGACCCCGTAGGAGCATGTGTTGGCGTGAAAGGTAATCGTGTTCATGGCATTGTTCACGAACTTTGTAATGAGAATATCGACGTGGTAAACTACACCACTAACGTGCAACTCTTTATTCAACGTGCGCTGAGTCCTGCGCGCATCAGCAGCATTAATGTTAACGAAGAAGAGCATAAAGCCGAGGTTTATCTGCATCCCGAGGAGGTAAGTTTGGCGATAGGTCGAGGCGGAATGAATATTAAATTGGCTTCAATGCTCACTGAATATACCATTGATGTGTTCCGTGAAGTGCCCGAAGATCAAGTGGATGAAGATATTTATTTGGATGAATTCTCTGACGAAATCGACCAATGGGTGATTGATGCCATCAAGAGTATTGGCTTAGACACGGCGAAAGCGGTGCTCAATGCGCCACGTGAGATGTTGGTAGAGAAGGCCGATCTTGAGGAAGAAACCGTGGATCAGGTTCTCAATGTGTTGCGTGCAGAGTTTGAACAATAATGGTAACAAACGCTATTTCGAGACACATGATATCATAAATAGGCAAAAAGATTAAGAAGAAAAGAAGTACATGAGCATCAGATTAAATAAAGCATTACGCGAATTAAACATAGGACTTCAAACGGCAGTTGAATTCCTTGAGAAGAAAAGTGAACTGGGTGAGGTGAAGTCTGATTTGAGTTTTAAACTCAATGACCAGCAATACCAGGCGCTTGTTGAGGCTTTTAAGCAAGATGCAGCCGTGCGTACTGAAGCCGAAAAGCTTTTCCAAAAGAAGCCAAAGGAGAAGAAACGAACGGCTGAAACGAAGGAAACACGTGCGGAAGACTTGCTGAAAGCGACGCCAAAGCAGGTATATACGCCAAAAGGAAAGATTGATTTGGACAGCGTAGGAAAGAAACCTGCGGCTAAGAAAGCTGTTGCTCCTGAAGAGAAAGAAGAAGAAAAGGTTGAGGTTGCTGCCGTGAAACCTGAACCCAAGAAAGAGGAAGTAGCTCCTAAAGTTGAAGGAAAACCTGTAGAAAAGGTTGCCGAAACTCCCGTAAAGGAGGAGAAAGTGGAGGAGAAACCTGCTGAAAAGCCTACAGAAAAAGCCGTTGAAACTCCTGTCGAAGAGACGAAAAAGGAGGATAATGCTGCTGAAACTGAGCTGTATACACTGAAAAGTGAGCAGAATATCCAGAATGCTCCTGGCGTGAAAGTGTTAGGAAAAATGGATTTGGATGCGCTGAATCAGAACACACGCCCTAAGAAAAAGTCGAAAGAAGAAAAGCGAAAGGAGCGCGAAGACAAGACGGCTCAGCAGGGCGGTGAGCGCAAAAAGCGGGTGCGTATCAATAAAGAGCGCGTGGATATTAATGCCGAAGCCAAGCAGAACAACAATGCTTCGCAAGGTAAAAACGGCAATAATAACAATGCAGGGCGCAACAAAAATAAAAAGAACCGCAACAAACGCAATCAGAAACCATTGGAGGTTGACGACGAAGCTGTTGCACGTCAGGTGAAAGAAACACTTGCCCGACTCACCAATAAGACCCAGAATAAGAAGGGAGCTAAATATAGAAAGGAGAAAAGAGAGGCCGTTCAAGAGAAACTTCAGCAAGAAGCTAAGGCCGAAAAGCGCGAGTCAAAGGTGCTTAAACTCACCGAGTTTGTGACGGTAAGTGAGCTGGCTACGATGATGGACATTACCGTAACGCAGGTCATCTCCACGTTGATGAGTGTTGGAATCATGGTGTCTATCAATCAGCGTTTGGATGCAGAAACCATCAATATGGTGGCGGATGAGTTCGGATTTAAGACCGAATATGTGAGCGCTGAGGTGCAAGAAGCTGTGAGTGAAGAGGAAGATGACGAGAATGATTTAGTCTCTCGCGCGCCTATTGTGACTGTGATGGGACACGTAGACCATGGTAAAACCTCTTTACTCGACCACATTCGCAACACCAATGTGATTGCAGGTGAGGCCGGAGGGATAACCCAACATATCGGCGCTTATAGTGTAACGCTGAAGAATGGGCAAAAGGTGACGTTCTTAGACACGCCAGGTCATGAAGCATTTACAGCCATGCGTGCCCGTGGTGCACAAGTAACTGATATCGCAATCATCATCATTGCCGCCGACGACTCGGTGATGCCGACCACCAAAGAGGCCATCGCTCACGCACAAGCAGCAGGTGTTCCGATGGTATTTGCCATCAATAAGATCGATAAACCCGGTGCTAATCCCGATAAGATTCGTGAGGATTTATCCAACATGAACCTATTGGTTGAAGAGTGGGGAGGCAAGTATCAATGCCAAGAAATCAGTGCAAAGAAGGGCTTAGGCGTTGAGGAACTGTTAGACAAAGTGCTGCTCGAAGCCGAGATGTTAGACCTCAAAGCCAACCCCAACCGCAAGGCAACAGGCACGATTATCGAGTCTTCGCTCGACAAAGGACGTGGCTATGTGAGCACCGTTTTGGTAAGTAATGGCACGCTTAAGATAGGCGATGTGGTGATTGCCGGCACAAGTTGGGGACGCATCAAGGCCATGTTCAACGAGCGTAACCAGCGCATTGAGCAGGCAGGTCCCGCAGAACCCGCCATTATCTTGGGTTTAAATGGCGCCCCAACCGCAGGAGATCAGTTCCATGTGCTTGAAACTGAGCAAGAAGCACGCGAGATTTCGAACAAGCGTGAGCAATTACAACGCGAGCAAGGTCTGCGCACTCAGAAGCGTATCACGTTAGGAGACATCTCCCATCGCATTGCGAAAGGCGAGTTCCATGAGCTGAATGTCATTGTGAAGGGTGACACTGACGGCTCTATTGAAGCCTTGAGTGACTCGTTTATCAAGCTCTCTACCGAGAAAGTTCAAGTGAATGTGATTGGTAAAGCCGTGGGTCAGATTAGCGAAAACGATGTGATGTTGGCCAGCGCTTCCGATGCCGTTATCGTGGGTTTCCAGGTTCGTCCGTCGTCAGAGGCACGCAAATTGGCCGACCGCGAAGGTGTGGAAATCAACACTTACTCCATCATCTACGATGCTATTGACGACATCAAGAGTGTCATGGTGGGCATGCTTGACAAGGTAAAGAAAGAAGTTATCACCGGACAAGTAGAGGTACAACAAGTGTTTAAGATATCAAAAGTGGGCACTATTGCCGGTGGTTTGGTCACCGAGGGTAAGGTTCACGCCAAGGATAAAGCCCGTGTGGTGCGCGATGGCATTGTGATTCGCACGGCCGACATCAACGCATTGAAGCGCTATAAGGACGATGTGAAGGAGGTTCCAATGGGCATGGAGTGTGGAATTAGCCTCGTCAACTATAACGATATACAGGAAGGTGACGTGATAGAAACCTTTACTGAAATAGAAGTAGAACAGAAGTTATAATATCAGCACGCAACAGCTGCCGAGTAAAGTGGCATGGATTGCCACGCAAAACATGCGATATTGGCTGCTAAAGTGGCCTATATTGTGCAGCAATTTGGTAGTGATTGTGTAGCGATTCTACCTTAAACATAGTGGCACTCTCTATCCATGGAAGGGTGTCACTATTGTGTTTTGTAACAAATGTGACCACTTTTGTTTGTGGTATGCAGTTTGTTGCAGGTAGCAGAGCAAAAGAAGTATTCAGTAAACATGGCAGAAAAAGAGAAGAATAGGTTTGTCAAGCAGGTGGCAGAGCGCAAATATGCGTTTGGCTTTACCACCGATGTGCAAACCGAAATCATAGAAAAAGGACTCAACGAAGACATCATTCGCTTGATTTCGAAGAAGAAGAATGAGCCTCAATGGCTGTTGGATTTCCGCCTGAAGGCCTATCAATATTGGAAGGAACAGCAACAACCTACATGGGGACATCTGCATCTTCCCAAGATAAATTACCAGGACATATCCTATTATGCCGACCCGTTGGCCAGCAAACCCAAAAACAAAGGGATTGATCCGGAGTTGGAAAAAACGTTCGATAAGTTGGGCATTCCGTTGGAAGAGCGGTTGGCTTTGAGCGGAACAGCCGTGGATGCCATCATGGATTCGGTCTCGGTGAAAACCACTTTTAAGGAGAAACTGCGCGAGAAAGGCATCATCTTTTGCAGCATCAGCGAGGCCGTTCGCGAGCATTCCGATTTGGTTCGTGAATATTTAGGTTCGGTGGTGCCCTATCGTGACAACTATTTTGCAGCACTCAACAGTGCCGTTTTCAGCGATGGCTCGTTTGTTTACATCCCCAAGGGCGTGCGCTGTCCGATGGAGTTGAGCAGCTATTTCCGCATCAACGCAGCCAATACGGGGCAGTTTGAACGCACACTCATCGTGGCAGAAGATGGGGCTTATGTCAGCTATCTTGAGGGATGCACGGCACCTATGCGCGATGAAAACCAGCTACATGCCGCCATTGTAGAGATTGTTGTGAAGGATAATGCCGAAGTAAAGTACTCAACCGTGCAGAATTGGTACCCGGGTGACGAGCAAGGCAGGGGCGGAGTGTTGAATCTTGTGACCAAAAGAGGCGACCTGAGAGGGGTGAATGCCAAGCTCAGTTGGACGCAAGTGGAGACGGGTTCGGCCATCACATGGAAATATCCTTCGTGCATTTTGCGCGGCGACAACTCCGTTGCCGAGTTCTATAGCGTAGCCGTTACCAACAATTATCAAGAAGCCGACACGGGAACAAAGATGATTCACATGGGCAAAAACACCAAGTCGACCATCATTTCTAAAGGCATCTCGGCCGGGAAGAGCCAAAATTCCTATCGCGGTTTGGTGCGCGTTACGCCCCATGCTGACAATGCACGCAACTATAGTTCGTGCGATTCTCTGTTGTTAGGTAGCACGTGTGGCGCCCATACTTTCCCCTATATGGACGTGCATAACGACTCGGCTATCGTCGAACATGAGGCAACTACATCGAAAATCTCAGAAGATCAGCTCTTCTATTGCAACCAACGTGGCATCCCAACCGAGCAAGCTGTGGGCTTAATCGTGAATGGTTATGCCAAGGAAGTGCTCAATAAACTGCCGATGGAATTTGCGGTTGAGGCGCAAAAACTGTTGAGTGTTACGCTCGAAGGCACGGTAGGATAATCACCATTAATCATCATTTTTGAAGAAACAACCATGTTAGAAGTTAAAAATTTACACGCAACGATTGCGGACAAAGAGATATTAAAGGGTATAAATCTCACGGTGAAGGATGGAGAAATCCATGCCATCATGGGGCCAAATGGCTCGGGTAAATCAACATTGAGTGCTGTGCTGACAGGTAATCCACTTTACACTGTCACCGAGGGCGAAGCGCTTTTCAACGGAAAAAATCTGTTAGAGATGAGTCCTGAAGACCGTTCTCATGCGGGATTGTTTCTCTCTTTCCAGTATCCTGTAGAGATTCCGGGGGTCTCAATGACCAATTTCATGCGGGCAGCCATTAATGCTAAGCGCGAATATCAGGGTAAAGAGCCGCTCAATGCGGCCGACTTCTTGAAACTGATGCGCGAGAAACGCAAGTTAGTTGACCTTGATAGTAAGCTCTCAAATCGTTCGGTTAACGAGGGATTCTCAGGCGGAGAGAAGAAGCGAAACGAAATCTTTCAGATGGCAATGCTTGAACCTACGCTCAGCATTCTCGACGAAACCGACTCGGGTTTGGATGTCGATGCCATGCGTATTGTGGCAGATGGGGTGAATAAAATGCATACACCACAGACTTCGGCCATCGTGATTACGCACTATGAGCGCCTGCTCGACATGATTAAACCCACGCAAGTGCACGTGCTCTACAAAGGAAGAATCGTGAAAACGGCAGGTCCCGAGCTGGCAAAAGAGATTGAACAACACGGCTACGACTGGATAAAAGAAGAGGCCGATGCACGCTTTGGCGAATAAAAAGGAGGCACATCATGAAGAGTGAACAACAATATATAGACCTTTATCAGCAGGCCTCGCAGCTGATTAAAACCCATTCTGCCGATGTGTTGAATGCGGTTCGCGATGAGGCTTTTGCTGATTTCAAGGCGCAAGGCTTCCCCACAAAGAAGGTAGAGCGCTATAAATATACCGATATGGCGGCGCTTTTTGCACCCGATTACGGGTTAAATCTCAAGCGATTGCCTATCCCTGTCGACCCATACGAGACGTTTACATGCGATGTTCCCAACCTTAGTACGTCGGTTTATTTCGTGGTAAACGACGGCTTTTACACGCAGACTTTGCCACAAAACAAGCTGCCCGAAGGCGTCATCATCGACTCTTTAAATCGCATTGCAGCCGAACGTCCCGATTTAGTGGCACCTTATTATGCGGGGTTGGCACAGACAAAGGACGACGCTATCACGGCGTTGAACACCATGTTGGCGCAAGATGGGCTCTTCATCTATGTGCCCAAGCAGGCGAAAGTCGACCGCACCATCCAAGTGATTAACATTCTTCGTGCCGATGTTGAGCTGATGGTGAACCGCCGTGTGTTGTTGGTTTTGGAGGAAGGTGCCGAACTGAAGTTGCTTTTTTGCGATCATGCGGCCGACAATCGCCGGTTCCTCACCACGCAAGTCATCGAGGCTTATGTGGGCGAAGGTGCGCAATTAGAGTTGAATTGCTTAGAGGAGACGCATCTAAAGAATACGCGTGTGAGCAATGTTTACATCGATCAGCAAGCCAATAGCCGTGTCAATCACAACGTCATCACGCTGCATAACGGCATCACGCGCAATCGTTTAGATCTTGTTTTCAAAGGCGAAGGGGCCGAATGCCATTGCAATGGCTGCGTGATTGCCGACAAAAGCCAGCACGTAGACAACAATACGCTCATCGATCATCGCGTGCCTCATTGCACAAGCAATGAGCTTTACAAATATGTACTCGACGACAATGCCGTGGGAGCCTTTGCCGGTCGCGTGTTAGTGAGGCAGGAAGCGCAGAAGACTGTGAGCCAGGAAACCAATCAAAACCTGTGCGCTACGAAGACAGCACACATGTTTACGCAACCCATGTTGGAGATTTATGCCGACGATGTGAAGTGTGCTCATGGCTCGACCGTGGGGCAACTGAACAACGATGCCTTGTTCTATATGCAGCAACGCGGCATCAGCAAGCGCGAAGGAAAGTTGTTGTTGCAGTTTGCTTTCGTCAATGAAGTCATCGATAAGATGGAGTTGGTGCCGCTTCGTGACCGACTTCACCACTTAGTGGAGAAGCGTTTCCGGGGCGAACTGAATAAATGTGAGGGCTGCCAGCTGTGCAAATAGGTGACCTTTTGAAATAAGATAATGATGGATAAGCTCGATATAAAGCAGATACGCGCCGATTTTCCCATCCTCGCGCGCACCATTTACGACCGTCCTTTGGTGTATTTCGACAATGCAGCCACCACACAAAAGCCCATGGTTGTACTTGATGCGATGCGCGAAGAATACCTCAATGTCAATGCAAACGTGCATCGTGGCGTGCATTGGTTGAGCCAACAAGCCACCGATTTGCACGAACAGGCACGCGAAACGGTGCGCCGTTTCATCAACGCCCGCAGCACAAACGAGATTGTTTTCACGCGCGGAACCACCGAAGGGCTCAACCTTATTGCGTCGAGCTTTGCCGAATCGATGATGAAAGCGGGCGACGAGGTGATTATTTCTACCGTAGAACACCATTCGAACATCGTGCCTTGGCAGCTGCAGGCCACGCGAAAAGGCATCGTGTTGCGCGTGATTCCGATGGACGATTACGGGCGAATGGATGTGCAAGCGCTGCGCAACATGATCAACGAGCGCACCAAAATCATCAGCATTTCGCAGGTAAGCAATGTGTTGGGCACCATCAATCCTGTAGACGAAGCCATCCGCATGGCCCATGAATATGCCATTCCCGTGGTGGTTGATGGGGCGCAAAGCACACCCCATTTCAAGGTCGACATGCAGCAGATGGATTGCGATTTCTTTGTGTTCAGCGGTCATAAAATCTATGGACCAACGGGCATTGGCGTGCTCTATGGCAAAGAAGCGTGGTTAGAGCAGCTGCCTCCTTATCAAGGTGGCGGCGAGATGATTGCCCATGTCAGTTTCGAAGGCTCCACATTTGAGCAGCCCCCACTGAAGTTTGAGGCCGGAACGCCCGACTATATCGCCACCAACGGGCTGGCCAAGGCGCTCGATTATGTGTCGGCTATCGGCATGGATGCCATTCAAGCCCACGAAGAAGCGCTCACGAAATATGCCATCCGCCAGCTGCAAACCATCGAAGGCATGCACCTTTATGGCATTCCTCAAGATGCCAACCTCGACACTTTGCAGCACGATGCCGTGTTGAGTTTCCAAGTGAAAGACATTCATCACATGGACATGGGCACGCTGTTAGACCATTTGGGCATTGCCATTCGCACCGGACACCACTGTGCACAGCCCCTCATGCAGCGCTTAGGTGTGCTCGGAACTGCACGCGCGAGCTTCGCATTCTACAACACATTCGAAGAGGTTGACGCATTAGTGGCCGCCATTAAGCGCATTGCAACCATGTTTTAATGGCACCCGATGGCGCCCGAAATGACCGACAACGATGCTCCTTCCACACTATTACACCGACAAAATCGAGGCTGGCTGCGACGAAGTGGGACGCGGTTGCTTGGCGGGAAGCGTCTATGCAGCCGCCGTTATTCTGCCGCAAGATTATGATAACCCCCATCTAAACGACAGCAAAAAGCTCACGCAGGCCAAGCGTTATGCGCTGCGTGAGCAAATCATGCAGGATGCTTTGGCCTGGGCTGTGGGCATTGTGACGCCCCAGGAGATTGACAAAATCAACATTCTCCATGCCAGTTTCCTGGCTATGCACCGCGCCCTCGACCAGTTAAGCGTGCGCCCCGAGGCCGTTTTGGTGGATGGAAATCGTTTCGATGCCTATGTGGTTGGCAAGGGATTGCCCGGCGAAGGCACCACTTTGCCGCACACTTGCGTGGTGAAAGGCGACGGAAAATATCAGACGATTGCCGCTGCCAGCATCCTTGCCAAGACCTTTCGCGACGATTATATGCGCGAGATGGCGGCGCAATATCCTTATTATGACTGGGAACACAATGTGGGTTATCCCACGAAGAAGCACCGCATGGGCATCCTCACGCACGGCATTTCGCCCTTGCATCGCAAGAGTTTTCAGCTTATTGCCGAGCCCGATTTGTTTCAAAGCCAACTCTAATGCCACTCACCCTCACCCGCAATTTGTCTCAAAGCCAGCCTTAATTCCACCCACCTGCACCCACAATTTGTTTCAAAGCCAACTCTAATGCCACTCACCCTCACCCACAATTTGTCTCAAAGCCAACTCTAATGCCACTCACCCACACCCGCAATTTATTTCAAAGCCAGCCTTCATTCAACCCTTCCACATCCACAATTTGTCTCAAAGCCAGCCTTCATTCAACCCTTCCACATCCACGATTTGTCTCGAAGGCAACCGATTTGCCTCCTAAAGCAGCCCACTTTTTCGTCTAATCTGTTTATTTTTGGCGTGCATAGGAAGAAATATTAACCCACTTTTAATTGGGTTACTTTTGAGTAAGAGCAATGTTAACCCACTTTTAATTGGGTTACTTTTGAGCAAGAACAATGTTAACCCACTTTTAATTGGGTTGTTTTTGCGCAAGAACAATGTTAACCTACTTTTAATTGGGTTAATATTTCGTTGAAATATGCGCTATCATGAGGACAAAAGAGCATCTTGTTGCGCCATTTTTGCCGGTCGAAGGTGCCTTGTTTGCTAACAAAGGCGGTGAAAGGTGCAGTGTTTGAAAGGTGAAAGGTGCAGTGTTTGAAGAGTGAAATATGCAGCGTTTGGAGGGAAAAAAAACAGTGCCTGATTTGCTCATGTCGGCAAATCAGGCACCTTGTTTTGTGGAGCTTATGGCCCTGTTTTAATAGATCTTCCGCCCGATGGCTACCGGTTGGCTTCGCGCTTGCAATTCCTTTATGGGGTAAAAGCTATCATTTTAGCGCGCAATCTCTATCGGTTTGCCATGCAATCTCTATCGTTTTACGGCGCAATTTGCATGCTTTTTAATCGCCATAGCCCGGTGTTTGCGTCAACAGGTTGTTGGTAGAGAGCGTTGTTTCGTCGATAGGCCAAAGCAAACGCGTGTTGTTAGCCGTGGAATATTGCGTGGCTTTGTTGAACAAACGAATGTCGTGCCAGCGTTTTCCTTCGAACAAAAACTCGCGCATACGCTCCTTTAACACGGCCTCTTCGGGCGTTTCGTCGCCACCAACAAAGGGATTATTGGTGTAGAATGCCGTCAAAGCAGGCGAGCCACCGGTGCTCTTTTCGTTGGGATATTGCACCTCGGGGTGAGCAGTGAAGTAGGTTACGCCATAAGCCCGACTGCGAATTTGATTGATTTCTGCCGCCGGACTTTGTCCCAAAAGCACCTTCGCTTCGGCCATTCCCAGCAGACATTCGGCATAGCGATAGATGGGTTGGTCGTCGAACCACGAGGTAGCCGATCCGCCGGCAAGCAGTGTTCCGTGGAACTTGTTGCAGATGTTGCCCACGTAGGTGGTGCCATCGCTTTCATAAACATCGGCTAAAGAGCCGGCTCTGCGGGTGTCGTTGCCGTTGAAATAGAGCTTGGTCCACAGCTGTTTGTCAAGCGGAAAGCGCATCACTCCGCTGCCAAGGCTGAGGTTTAAATACTGTGATTGGCTGAATTGGATGGCATTTCCGCCGGCATCGTGCAGGCGATAGCCACTCACATTCTGCTTGTTCATCACCAAAGAGGTGTAGAGCCCATTCCACAACGAGGTTTCGTTTTCACGGTTGTGCAAGGCAAAAATCACCTCTTTGTTGCCTTTCTTGTCGTAGGCAAACACGTCATTGTAGTTGTTGAGCAATGCAACATCGGCATTGTTTTTCACATCTTGATAGGCTTGCAGCGCCGTTTGGTAGTCGCTTGTGCCGCCTCCCATCTGCTTTCCGCTCCACAAATAAACCTCGCCTTTGAGCATTTTGGTGGCTGCGAGCGACCAATACATGCGCCCGTCGGCAAAGGAATAGTTGTTATTGTAGGCGTTTTCAGAGGCTTGGATGTCGGCTTTTATCTGCGTCATCACGTCGGCTGCCGCATCTTGTTTGCGGGCTACTTTGTCCAAATCAACGGTGTTGCCTTCGGTGTGTTGCAGGTAAAGAATGACATCGCCATAGCTACGCAGCAGCTGGAAATAGAGAAATGCGCGCAAACCATGGCTGCTGGCAAGGTATTTGTTTTTCTGTTCGTTGCTCAAAAACGTTGCCTCGTGAATCTTATCAATCATCAGGTTGATTTGATTGATGCCCGTATAAAGGCCGCCATACTTGCTGATTACAGGACTACTCTTTTCAAGTGTGTTGTTCCATAAGCGCTCATAGCCTTGTGAAGCCTCACCACTGAAGGGCGTTCCGCTGTAGATGTTGCTGCGCATCTCGCCCCAAATGATGTATTCATAGCCATAGTCCCTCACAAAAGAGTAGAGACCTTGGTTGAAAGATTGCACCTGGTCGGCGTTCTTCCAGAAGTTGGCATCGGTGATACTACTGGTGGGTTCTAAGTCCAAACAGCCCGTAAGCGACAGGCTTACCACGGTGGCTGCGATATAAGAAAATAGCTTTTTCATTGTAAATTACTTTGTTTTGTTAGAAAGTGATGTTGAGCCCAAAGAGTAAAGTGCGTGGTGCCGGGTAGCGACCATAGTCAACTCCGTTGGTAGGTTCGGGCGAAGCTCCATCGTAACTGGTGAGATAAAAGAGGTTTTGTCCCGTGACATACACGTTGGCATTGCTCATTTGGAGCGCCTTAATCCATTGTTTGGGCAGGCTATAGCTGAGGGTTATCTCGCGCAAAGCCATGTAACTGGCCTTCTCATAGAATATAGAATTGCCGCGCCAGATGTTATGTTTGTTCAGTTGGTCGGCGTAAGTGAAGACCGGATACTTGCTGTTGGGGTTGTCTTCGCTCCACATTTCTTTCACTTTCGTGATGAGATTAAACTGCCCTTGATACTGTCCCATAGAGCGAGACTTGAGGTCATTGTAGATGGTGTGGCCCAAAGCATAGTCGCAACGTGCATACAAAGACAGGTTTTTATAAGTGAGTGTGGTCGACCATCCGCCTGTTACGCTTGGTCGTTCGTTACCGACTACCTTGCGATCGAGCGTGTTGATGATGCCATCGCCATTGATATCTTCCCAGCAAACATCACCGGGTTCGATGGGTTTCCAACCGGTTGAGTTCTTATAGAGCACACCCGTTTGCGGATTTATCTCGTCAGCGAGGCCCGGTCCATAAAGTTTTGCCACGTTATCGATGCGCTTATTGGCATGCGTGCGCACGTCATCCCAGTCGCGGAAGATGTGATCTTGCTGATAACCATAAAGGTCTCCGAGCTTTCCTCCTTCGCGATAGCCACCAATCCACTTTGTAGGTGTCTTGCCATTTGCATCAACCGGCCCGGCAGCTACTTCCACTCCGTTGAGCTGATTGAATGGACGATCGCTCTTAGGCAGCTTGATAATGGTGTTCTTAACTGTTGAAAGGTTGAACGAAAGGTCCCAACGGAAGCCGTTTTTCAGGTGCACTGGTGTGGCACGCACCTCCATTTCGAAACCTTGGTTGCGCAACTTTCCTAAGTTGGTTTGGATAGATTGGAAACCCATATACGAAGGAAGGTTGACACTTTGCAGCAGGTTGCTGGTGTTACGCACGTAGTAATCGAGGATAAGTGCCAAGCGATTTTTGAAGAAACCAAGGTCAAGACCACCTTCAAACGTGTGGCTTTGCTCCCATTTCAGTGCGGTGTTAACGAGCGAACGGTCGTAGAAGGCCGTGTTTCCGTTGTAGTTTGTCTGCTGACCATACACACCATAGATGTAGAAGTCGCCGATACCGCTCACGTTTCCGTTGCTACCATAACTGATACGCGGTTTGATATTGCTCACCACTTTTGCGAGTTTAGAATCTTTCCAGAAGTCTTCTTCCATCACATTCCAGCCCAATGACACACCAGGGAAGAAGCCCCAGCGATGATCTTTGAGCTTAGAATTGCCGTCATAACGGAAAGTAAACGAGAGCAAATACTTTTGCATGTAGTCGTAATTGAGGCGACCAAAGAGCGATTCTATGCGGTTGCGCGATTTATATGAGCTGGGATTGTCGTCTTTATCAGCACCAGCATTGAGCGTAGGAATATCGTCTGTGGGCGAATTTTTCGTTGAAGCATACAACTGATAGTAGTTGTAATCGAAGTATTCGCCACCCAACATCACGTCAACATTATGTTTCTCGGCAAACGTATTGCGATAGTTCAAGAAAGCATTGAGCTGCGTTTGCGTGTCTTTCATCAAATAACCATACGCGCGACGCGTGGTATTCATCTTGCCGGGATTGCTTTGTGTGTAGTAAGCCTTATTGAATGTCTCCTGTTGATCTAACGTATGATAGACCGAAGCATTGGTTGTCAGCGTGAGATGTTTCGGGATAAGCGTTAAATCAAAGCCCAAATTGTAGGTCTCTGCGCGGTTACCATTGCTCGTAATGAGCTTGTCATTCCAATATAAATAGTTACCATCTGAGGAGCTCCAACCAGGTGCTGGGCTACCATCTTCCAAGTAAGGGTTCCACGTTGGACGCTGAGAACGCGTGCGATAGAAGAGTGAAGACCACGAACCATAATAGCTATTGGGCTGCGTGTACCAGGTGTATTGTGCACCGGCACGCACCTTTAGCCAGGGCTTAATTTGGTAATCGCCCTTCACACTACCCGTGAAACGCTTGTAAGAGGTGTTGCGAACGACACCATCCTCGTGGTAATAGCCCAACGAAGCCACAAACGATCCCAAGTTGTTGCCACCCGAAAAGCTCATGTAATGGTCTTGTGTGGTGGTCTGATTGTGGAAAATAGCATCTTCCAACAGGCCGCTATAGTCTTTAAACATCAGTTTTTTGCCGGGCCCAGTGTTGTAATAAGGGTCGTCCATCAGCTGCCATCCCTCTTGTTCCAACATGCGTTTGTGGTCGGGATTGGTCGCATCATAGTATAACACATCGGTGCGTGGGGTGTAATGGCTGTAACCATAGCCCGAATAACCATTCTGAGCATCTACATTTGCAGGCGTTCCGTGCCCGGTCATTGACGTTGCATAACGCTTCATCCCTAAACGATTATAATAGATATAATCGCGTGCGTTCATGAAATCGTAGTCATCCCGACGGAAGTTCACACCCACTTTCATGCGGTAATTGATGCTCGATGTGCCACGTTTTGCCTGCTTTGTGGTAATCAAAATAACACCTCCGTTGGCTCTTGCACCATAAATGGCGGTCGAAGCCGCATCTTTCAGCACCTCCATCGACTCAATATCCGATGGGTTTACCTCTGAAAGCGTGCGCTCCACACCATCAACAATGATCAAAGCAGGTGCATTACCGGTGATTGAAGCGCCACCACGAAGCGTGATGGAAGGTGCTGTTCCCGGCTGTCCCGAACCGTTAAACACCTGCAAGCCCGTCACACTGCCTTGCAAAGCGCTACCCGCATTGGCGAAAGCAGCCGCATCCAACACCTTATTATCCATCTTCGAGATGGCCGTTGTCAGCGTGGCACGCTTCTGTTGTCCGCCATAACCCGTCACAACCACTTCGTTCAGGGCATGCGATTGCTCTCTCATGTGCACCTTAATCGGTTGCCCGTTCCATTTCACTTCCTGCGAATCCATGCCGATGTAGCTCAAGATGAGCACACTACCACGGTTGACATTCTGCAAAGTGAAATGGCCATCGAAGTCGGTTATCACCCGATTGTTCGTGCCTTTTACTTGAACAGTTGCCCCAATAACGGGCTCTCCTTGCTCGTCAGTAATGGTTCCTGTGCACTGATTGCTTTGTTGCGTGTGCTGTGGAGCAGGCACTTGCGTTGCCCATCCCACGGCAGGAGTCACGAGCGATGCGCCTAACCATAGCGCAAAACTAATAGGTTTCTTGTGTAAAGTCATATATATTATGTATTAAAATAGATGATATTTTAGTAGAAAACAGCATAAATTGCAACCTAATCTGCACCACTTTACTTAGGACCTCCGCGCGGTTTGCTTGGGAGTATATCGGATAAAGGAACTTGTTCTTCCACGCTTTGTCGTATGGAAGATGCGGTAAAGTGCAATAGTAGGATAGTTTTATTCATTCACTTACGCGATTTGATTTGTCTCAGTTATGCGGTGTAAATGTACAAACTTTTTTTAAAAGCAGACTAAAAAATGCGGAAAAAGTTTGTTATCACCTATAAAAAAGCAATGTTCAGCGATGATTATGGCGACAGATGTGCTTGATAATCCTCTTTTAAGCAGCCTTAAAAACCTTTTTCTTGTTGCGCAATGTGTTTTTGAAACATTATTTTATCGGTGGGTTATGATGCGCGAAATACAATGAAAAGATTGTTGCACAACTCATTAAAAGTTACTACTTTTGCCAAAGGCTGCCGCAAACAGGCGCACGTGAAGCGTGGCATCGTCTGCCACAGAGGAAACCATGCCGGCGCAAGGTGCAGACCAAAGCAAGGAAAATCATAACGATAAACAATAATAAAACATGAACGAAATGTCAGAAAAAGAGGAATCTAAGGGCGAAAAGAAAGAGGGAAAGGTGCAGGGAAAGGCGACCCAAGCGTTGCATTTGGCCTATCCTCGCCGCGATGTTTATGATGCTTTGAGCATGCCTGTATACCATGCTGTGGCCTATGAGTTTGACAATGCCGCAGCCATGACCGAGGCTTTTGCCGGCCGTTCGGGCGCTCCTGACTATTCGCGCACGGGCAATCCCACGGTGACCTATTTTGAAAACCGCGTGAAAGCACTCACCGATGCGCATGGTGTGACGGCATTCAACAGTGGCATGGCTGCCATAAGCAATGCTTTCTTGGCGTTGACCTCGCAAGGAAAGAACATCGTAACGTCGAAGCATCTCTTTGGAAACACCTACTCATTGCTCACCGAATCGCTCGTTCGTTTTGGCATAGAAACGCGCTTAGCCGACCTCTCTAACATAGAAGAGACGGCACAATTAATCGATGAAAACACGGCATGTGTGTTCTTTGAAATCATGACCAATCCCCAAATGGAGATTGTTGACATCGCCGCTTTGGCGCGTGTGGCCCACGAAAAGCATGTGCCTTTGGTGGCCGACACGACGATGATTCCTTTCACTTGCTTCTCTGCCCACGCCTTAGGTGTGGATATTGAGTTGGTTTCGTCGACCAAATATATCAGCGGTGGCGCAACGTCTTTGGGCGGACTCATTATTGATTATGGCACGGTGAAGGGTTTTGACCACAAAATCCGCATCGAACAGCTTTATAATTTCGGTGCCTACATGACGCCACAAGTGGCCTATCTGCAAACCCTTGGGCTCGAAACACTCGATGCACGCTATCGGGTTCAGGCCGCAAACGCCTTGGAATTGGCCACTCGGTTGCAGCATTTGCCCGCCATTCGCTATGTGAATTATGCCGGACTGCCCCAAAATCCCTACCATCAGCTTGCAAAACGCCAGTTTGGTGCGACATCTGGCGCCATGGTTTGCATTGAATTGGCGAGCCAGGAGGCTTGTTTCCGTTTCATCAATCGCTTGAAACTCATTCATCGCGCCACCAATTTGTTTGACAATCGCACGCTGGCCATTCATCCCTATAGCACCATCTTCGTGGCTTTCACGCCCGAACAAAAGGCGAAGATGGATGTGCTCGACACCACAGTGCGCCTCAGTATTGGGCTGGAAGATGTGGATGATTTGTTTAACGACATTCAACAAGCCCTCGCATGACCTACGATTTCGACACCTTAATTTCGCGAAAAGGTAGCGGAGACCTCATGCACGAGGCACTGCTCCCGCGTTGGAAGCGCGACGATTTGCTGCCCATGTGGGTGGCAGACATGAACTTTCCCGTCTGTCCGGCTATCATTCAGGCACTGAAAGCGCGCTTAGATCATCCCATTTTGGGTTACACCGTTGAGCCAAAGGACTATTTTCCGGCCATTCACGATTGGGTGTTGAGCCATCATGGTTGGGCTATTCAGCGCGAATGGGTGCGCTTCATTCCCGGCATTGTGAAGGGCATCGGCATCATTTGCAACCTGTTTGTGAAGCCCGATGAGAAGGTAATTGTCATGCCTCCCGTCTATCATCCGTTCCATTTAACGCCACAAGGCAACCATCGTGAGGTGGTTTGGAACCCTCTTCGCAAGCGCAGTGATGGCTATTATGACATCGATTTCGACAACTTGGCGCAGGTATGCGACGACAAATGCCGCGTGCTCCTGCTCTGTAATCCCCATAATCCCGGTGGTTTGGTGTGGAAAAAGAAAACACTTCAACGCTTGGCCGACTTCTGTTTCGACCACCATTTGTTGGTGGTGAGCGACGAAATCCATGCCGATATGCCCCTCTTTGGGCACCAACACACGCCGTTTGCGTCGGTAAGCGATAAGGCTGCGGCCATCAGCATCACGTTTCAAGCGCCCACAAAGACCTTTAATATTGCGGGCATCGTGTCGGCTTATGCCATCGTTCCCAATGAAAACATTCGAAAAGTGTTCTACGATTGGCTTGCAGTCAACGAGTTGGACGAGCCGCATCTCTTCGCTCCTATTGCCACGATAGCGGCCTTTCGTGAGGGCGAAGCATGGCGCAAACAGATGATTCACTATGTAGAACGCAACATTTTGTTTGTGGAAGCGTTCTGCCAACAGCACATGCCGGCCATCAAACCCCTGCGCCCTCAGGCGTCATTCCTCATTTGGTTAGACTGTCGTGCACTGCATTTGTCGCACGAGGAACTGCTGCATCTCTTCATCGATGAGGCTCATTTGGCCCTCAACGACGGTGAGATGTTCGGGCCAGGTGGCGAAGGTTACATGCGATTAAACGTGGGGTGTCCACGGCAATTAGTGGAACAAGCGTTGCGACAGCTGTGCGATGCCGTGCAACACCACGTGTGATTGAACAGAAAAGAATATTCAAATCCAACAGAAAGAAAAAATGAAACGACTACAAACAATGATGAAGCGCACCCTGATGACAACGGGGCTGGCTTCGACAATGGCACTCGTTGCGGCCGCACAAACTGCTCCTGCCACCGCAATGAACAACCCACTGCTCCAAAAAAGCAAACTGACATTTGGTGCACCCGACTTTAATCGCATTCGAGAGGGCGACTATCTGCCGGCTTTGAAAGAGGGCATTCGGCAACAACGCGAAGAAATTCAGCGCATTGTGAACAATAAACAGCGTCCCACTTTTGCCAATACGGTGCTGGCTTACGAGCAATGTGGGCAGACTTTAGACCGTGTTTCGAGCATTTTCTATGCACTGGTGGGCGCACACAAGACGCCCGTAATCGCGCAAACGCAGCAGGAAATCACGCCGTTGCTCACCGATTTGCAAAACGAAATCACGTTTAATGTGAAGCTATTCCAGCGCATTAAATATGTTTATGACCATCAACGCCAACAGTTAAAGGGCGAAGATCGGCGCTTGTTAGACGAAATCTATAAAAATTTTGTTCGCAATGGTGCACTGCTCTCGCCCGAAAAGAAGGTGCGAATGGGACAAGTCTACAAGCGAATTTCAGACCTTCAACAGCAATGGAGCAATGTTTTGCCCGCTGCTACCAATGCTGCTGTGGTGTGGGTGAATAGTAAAGACGAGCTGAAAGGCTTGAGTGAGGCCGACATTGCGCAATGTAAAAAGGATGCAGAAAGTCGCGGTGGCAAGGCTCCTTATTGCATTGTTATCGTAAATACCACGCAACAACCCATCTTAACCAACTTGGAAAATCGCGAATTGCGCCGCAAAGTCTACGAGGCTTCACGTCATCGTGCCGACGGAACAAACGCTTTCAACACTTATCCGCTTGTGGTTGAGTTGGCTAAACTGGGTGCCGAGATGGCAAAACTCATGGGCTATCCCAACTATGCTGCCTATTCTTTGGAGAAAACGATGGCCAAAACGCCGCAAAATGTGCAGACCTTTTTGCAGCAACTCACCACGGCTTATCAACCCAAGGCACAGCAAGAGACGCGCGAGATTGAAGCCTATGCGCGCCAAACCATGGGCAACGATTTCCAATTACAGCCCTACGACCGCATGTTTTATTCGGCAAAGATGAAGCAAGAGAAGTTTCATTTCTCCGAAGACGACGTGAAACCCTATTTCAACATCGACAGTGTTTTGGTGAATGGGGTGTTTTATGCGGCTAACAGGATTTATGGATTGACCTTCAAAGAACGTAAAGATTTGCCCACTTATCATCCCGATATGCGTGTTTTTGAGGTCATTGATTACGACGGGAAACCCTTAGCTTTGTGGTATTGTGACTATTTCCGCCGGCCAACGAAGCGTGGAGGAGCGTGGATGAGCAGCTTTGTCAAACAGAGTAAAGCGCGCCATCAACAGCCTATTATATATAATGTGTGCAACTATGCCAAAGCTCCTGAGGGACAACCCACCCTGCTTACGTGGGACGAAGTGACGACGATGTTCCATGAATTCGGTCATGCTTTGCACGGTATGCTGTCCGATTGCAAATACAACACGTTGAGTGGAACGGCCGTAGCGCGCGACTTTGTGGAGATGCCTTCGCAATTTAACGAGTCGTTTGCTACCATTCCCGAGGTGTTTAACCACTTTGCCAAGCATGTAAAAACGGGTGAATCCATGCCCGATACGTTGCGCAATAAAATCATGTCTGCGATGAATTACCATTCAGCTTATGCTTTAGGCGAGAACCTTGCCGCCTCTTCTGTCGACATGGCATGGACTACTTTGCCCGAAAACGAAGTGCCTTCAGCCGATAAAGCAGACGATTTTGAACGGCAGGCATTGGCTAAAGTGGGCTTATTGGATGCGCAAATCCCACCCCGTTACAGCACTTCTTATTTCAATCATGTGTGGGGTGGCGGCTATGCTGCAGGCTATTACAGCTATCTTTGGACCGAGGTTTTGGCCGATAACATTGCCGATTGCTTTGCCAAGCGTGGCGCTTTGAAACGCGAAGTGGGGCAAGCGTTCCGCCAACAAGTGCTGAGCAAGGGCAACACCGAGGACTTAATGCAAACCTTTACCCGCTTCACGGGGTTGAAATCACCCGATACTTCGGCCTTATTAAAGGCGCGCGGCTTATAAAAAGAAAAGGCTTTTGCATGGCGAACATGCAAAAGCCTTTCTTTCATTTGTTACAGATGCTTAGCTCAATGTAGCAACTAACATCCAAACATTCTTCTCTTGACCGGTCAAATAGTCATCCATTAAGGCAACGGTTACTTCGTCCTCGGCTTCTTGTGCAGCAGCCAATACACGACGTTCCTGTGCAATAATCACCTTCAACGTGTCCAAGATGTATTTCAAACCTTCCATCTTCTCGGGCTCAAAACCAGCCTCTTTCAACTGACTCTGCTTCAAATATTCGCTGAAACGGTTCTCAGGACGAGCATCCAATTGCAGCAAACGTTCTGCAACCTCATCCACTTTTGCAGCTGCATCATTATACTGACCTTCATAATACTCATGGAGTTGATAGAATTTATCACCCTTAACGTTCCAATGGAAACCACGAAGATTAGCATAATAAACTTGGAAATCAGCCAACAGTTGATTTAACTCTTTTACAACTTTCTCTACTTTCTTAGCATCTAAGCCTGTGTAATCTAAATTTTTCATATCTCTATATTTTTAAAAAATACAATGTTTATCTTTCTATTTCGTTCTCTGTTGTGGCAAAGATAGACAAAAACGAATTGCAAGCCAAATGATTTTATCAATAAAAGTATTTATAGTATAAATCATGATTCATCAGTAATTGTCATCTTGTTGGCTCACCTTTATTCAATAAACGACACCCAAACTCACCCCCATCTGATATTGATGATAGTTGTTGCCACGATGCTTTGCCGTTGCAATCGCGTCTATCCACCCCTTGATGAATGCTTTGGCGCGATAGTTTTTAAACGCGAAGGGATGCTCATAAGCGACATCTACGTGACCGAAAGCATAGTTGAGGCTGTAATAACGCATATCGGGCAACAGCACTTGCCGTGCATAATCGGTATGCACATCGGCCAAATCGAGTCGGCTTCGCGTAGAAAAGCTGTAGCCACCTTGCACGTTTAGTGTGACGGCATGGCAGCTTCCACCCATTTCTAAAGCCGCATTGAGTCGACGATATTGCAGTTCTGAGGTGGGCAACAAATAGCGATTGGTCACAGTTTGATAGGTAAGCGTGCCACCAATGTAGCCCCATTTACCTTGTGTTTCGAGCGTACTCAAACGATAGTGTGCGTTGGCATTGAGCACTTTCACTTGGTAACGTTTCTTGAAAGTGAGCTGATTGTCGTAGCGATAGGAGCTGATACCCGTCGCAGGGTCGGCGGTAATGACTAACTGTGGACGATATTCGTTGGCATAAGCCTCTTCGTATTGCGCCCCCAAGTCGATGTGATGCAACAGATGTTGCGTGCGAATGAGCGTTTGATGGGTGAAACCATAATCGTAAGTGTAGTAGTGCCCCGGCCGGTATTTATATTGTCCTAACACACTTTCACTGCCACGTTGCAGTGTGAGTGTGGTCAAACTGCGCAGCGCTTCGTCGGTTGTTTGAGCATACCAAGATAGCTCTGTGCCCAAAGTGTGGTTCACCCATTCGCGCTGAAACGCACTAAAGCCGCCCAAAGTGCCCACGGCATGCTCCATACCTGCCATCAAATAATACTTCAAGTTGGTATCTTGTTGCACGGTAGTAAGCCCATTTATCTTCTCTTTTCGGCGGTCATACCAACCCGAAAGACCGATGGCTTGCCGTCCAAAGTGGTAGAGCAGGCTCGGCGTAATGCGATAGTTGAGCAACTCAGCACGTGAACGTGGGTCGCGCAAACGGCTCAAATCACCCACCGCATAATCCAACTTCGCACCAAAATTCCATGCACCTATCTGGGTTGTTCCTACTGAAGCCGAGAGTTTAATGTTCTGAAAATCGTAGCGACCTGCACGAGATGAGCTTGCAAAATAGGGATTACTGTTGTAAGGGCGCATCACATCGGCCCACGCTTTCTCCTTGGTTCGTCCTGTATTGAAGTCAAACTTCCCGTAGGCATAGAGCCATTTGGAGAGCTTTTGATAGCTTTCAGTTACAAAATGCAACGCATGTGTCGACGTACCCTCTTGCACACGACGATAATGTCCGCCATCATAAGTGTAACGAAAAGCTGCTGTTCCACGGTTAGGCGATGCGTCAATGCCCAAGCCTGCCGCATTATTCGTGTAGCGAAACAGCAGTTGTTGGTCGAGCATCTGGTAGTGTCCCAGAGACATCAGACTATCGTTTGCAGACTGACTCCACGCAGGAAGTGTCGCCATCACACATAGGATGAGACTATATTTACTCTTCATATTCCCGAATATTTATCGTTGTTGAGCGACCAAAATCGCTGCTACTGTTGTTCGTATCCTGCAAAATGTGCTGCCCACTACCGCCCGTTTGCCGGGAAACACGTCGGTAAAGCACCTCGCTGTTATAACCATTCGCGGCATGAACAACCCCATATCCCGCATCAATATCATTGTTGAGGCGTTTCGTAGCCACATCAACTCCGGCAGGTTTATATTTTAAAATGTCAACACCATCCATGACATAACGTTTAGGAATGGCCAAATATTGCATTCCATTGTTCTTGCCAAAAGCATAAATCTTCGGGAACATTTGCACACGAAGCGTCGTTTTAAAAATCACAACGCCATTGGGTCCACCCGCAAGGAAATTCATATTTGAGAGCGCAGGCAGGTTAGAATACACCAAATCCAGCGCTGCAACAGCAGGATTGTTTTGTGTTTTGCCTCGTGCATCCTTCGCTTCGTAGTCGGCAGTGGCGAGGTTTTGTGCTAAAGGAATATTCAGTTTGTGGTTCACCGCACTATTCGTTATCACGACACTACCGCCGGGTTGCACCACATGAGGCGTGGAAGTGGGGATTTGGAACACCTGCTTGCACACAACAATGCTGTCGTTATATGCCGTATGGAGGTTGGAAAGGGTGTAAGCCGGCGTGCTACCTGTCTCCAATAAACCGATGTATAGGCCTGCCACATCCACGGGTTGGTCACTCTGATTATAAAGCTCTATGTATTGTGCTGCTGTCGAATTCCGGTTGTTTCGGTCTTTGTTGCCGGCATAAAACACCTTGCTGATGACCAATGAGCGTTTAATCGCGAGGATAGTGGGCAACGTAATGGTGGTAGATTGATCGATGAGTTGGTTGTTAAGTGTGGCCGATACCACAGCACCCTCATTCACTTGTGTGTCGCCTGTGGCCTGACTGTATTCGTCAAAGGATAGGTTCCATGCTGCCGAGACGGTATAAACGTCGGGCACAAGGTTGGCAAATGTAGCCTCACCCTGCGCATTTGTCGTAGCCGTTAGCTTGACACCATCGGCATTGGTGAGCGTGATAGTGCGTCCATTCAGCGCCATTGTTCCGGTAAGTGCCGTGGGAACGGTCAGTTTTATCGTGGTGGAAACGGCTTGTGTGGTGTCGCTATAGTCAACACAACCATTTAAAAGCAAAGTTAAAACCACGGCTATATAGCCTCCGAAGCATTTCATTCTTGAAGCAATGCGCCCTATAAAAGCAGCCTTTACAGCTATCTTTGCCGCGTGATGATGATATTTTCTCATATTTTCTTGTTGTCCATTATAAATTAAAATAAAGCTCAACGCCATAACCAAAGCTGCCCACATTGCGCTGAGAAAGCGTGGTTGTGGTGCTATTGTGCAGGTAAGGTTCATAGAAGAGGGCGTTGTTTACATATAAACTCAAGCCGCCAATATTGCCCAACTCTTTGGTTAAGCGTGCGGAAAGGTTCCAGGTGATGGGCGTTTTCGAGGGCACTGCATCACTGGCACGCACCACAACATCGCTTAAACGCACATAGTGACCGGACGGAGCAGCAGCATAATAATGGCCATCTAAGTCTAAAAAGCCTTGCATCATGTCGGGGGTAATGGGGTGATAGTTGAGGTCGGGCGTGAGATAGCCGATGGGATTAGTGGTGCTCACCTTGTTAAAACTATAATTATACCAAATCACTTGTCCCGTGAACGAAGCCACCATGCGCAGGCGTGGAATATGGGTTACCATGCGTAGCGTATTGATAAATTGGCGATAAATGTTGCGATTGTGGTCCGAAGGGTAAACCATTTTGAAAGGAGTCAGCCCATAGGCAGAATAAGTAGCAGGCAAAAGAGACGGAGAAACACTGCTGTATGTGCGCCCCTTCTGCCATGTTTCCATTTCAGCGTAAGCCCCATTGAAATAGATAGTCGTGTTGATGGGGTTGATAACACCTAAATCAAAATCGAATTCTATGCCTTTGTTCACCGTTACATTCTCATTACCAATCTCGCCTGTTGTCATAAATCGCAGGTCACGGCGTGCGGGATTGCTGAAATTTACCTTCGTGGCTGCCCCCGGTGTGAGCACCAATCCTTGTGTGGGGGTGTAGACATTGCTATAATAGGTGATGTAGTTGAAGAGCGGACTAAAACCATTTGGCGTCCGGTCTTGATAGGCTAAGAGGCTCAATTTGCGGTTACCTGGCAAACGAAGGTCAAGGCCTAACTCCACCTTTGTTGTTGTAGCATTCTTCATTCCCTTGCTATAAGGCACCTGATAAACCTGCGTGTGGTAGAGCAATAGCTGCGCAGCGGGGTCGCCAACGGGCATATAATTCGCTGCAACATGGTCCTCATATTTGGGCGAAGGATAGAGATAGTCTAAACTTGGCGTCTTGCTATTGAGGCCGATTCCACCGCGAAGATCTATCCATTTTGCCGCTCTATACATGAGATTGAGACGAGGTGAGAGTGCGGTTGTAGACACCTGGGCAAAGGGTTGCTGCGTCGTGAAACGCAAACCCACATTGGCACGGATGAAATGCTGTTTCGTAACGTGCCACGTAAGGTTGTCTTCGGCATAGAAAGAAAGCTGATGCAACGCCGGATAGGACGAGAAAGCACGTGGCCGACCATCGCTGTTGGGGGTATAAGGGCGTTCATCATTCTCGTTATAATAGCCTCGTCCACTATTCCAACTCACCCGATAATCAACACCCATCTTAAAGCTTTGGTTCGTTTTTCCAGCATTGAAGAAGAAGCTATCGTTTAACTTTGCAAAGAAATTGGCCGGACTACTCCGGGTATTTCCTGTGGCCAAATAGCTCGAAGTCGTCCAAGGCACGGCGTGATAGCCCGTCTCTTCGGCCGTAAGAATGGGTAAAAGTCCTGATGAAACGGGGACAATGCGGGTATTTTTACTATTCACTTGCGAGAAACTTCCACCTAACGTGTAGGATAATGTGCGCATCAAAGGGCGGTTCATGCTAATGCGTCCGTTGTGGGTGAGGTTGAAACTGTAATTCTTATTGTTGTTTTCTGTGCCGTCATTAATAGCATCTGGGTCCTTACCACTCCAATCATTGGCATAGAACAAACGCAGCTTGGTGTCGATATGCCATTGCTTCGAGAGGTTATAGCTATGCCCCACATTGAACGTATAACGACCATAAGAACGCGTCTTCATGCGCGGATCGCCCCACGCTTTGGCATAATCGAAATTGAAATTCATGATGCCTGCCTGCGCCAAACGGAACCCTTTGCCCAACGAATAGTTCTGTAAAGCGGGATTTACTTTCGCTCTAAACTGCCAAGGAGTGAGTCCCACTTTAGAGTGAACAATCACCAAACCGCTTGTTAAGTCGCCATATTCGGCAGAAGGAATGCCACGGACCACTTCCACATTGTCGATGTTGTCGGCGCTAATCTGACGCAAATCGGTGCCCACAAAAGCCGTGCTTGAGAAGCCTCCGGCCGTCATTGTGGCATTGTTTGAAAGGGGCATTCCGTCAACAACGATGCTTGAACCAAACGCACTGGTGTTGTTATTGACCAACGTTCTGAGCTGAAGGTAGCTCTGTTGTGTAAGGTCTAAGTTCCCCATTTGCTTGCCGGGAAGCAGCTGCATGATGTCTCCTAACGATGAAGCCTGCAGGTGATCAATGGCTTGTCGGCCGATAATGCTCGTTGTTGAAGCACCCGATGCCTTTTGTTGTGCCGTCACTACCACCTCTTTCAATGCTAAAGAGGTGGGTGTGATGCTGATTTTAAAATCTAAATCACGCGTGACATCCACAACCATCTGATATTTTTCATACCCCACATAGCGCACTTCTAAGGTGTAACGCCCGTTAGGAATTTTGCTGAAAGTGGCCTTTCCATTGATATTGGTCACGGTGTAGGCCTCTAAAGGGTGCAGATAACAACTGGCCATCATGACCGATTCGTTCGTTCCTTTCTCAAGAACCGTCACACGAACCGTGAACGCATTGCTTGCCGTTTGTGCTTGTACACGGTTCATGAGAACGCTAAAAACGACAAAGAGAATAACGAACAGGGAAAATCGCTGTTTCATATTTTGCATAAACTTTTTCCGAAAAATCCTAAATACAAATTCATTTTAAACAATGCAAAGATATGAGAACAGATGGAAAACCACAATACCTACAAATAGGTATTTATGCCTTTTTTGACTATCTTTGTCCATAACTAACATAAAGAAGATAGAAGATGGACAACGAAGTATTAAAAGCTTTGCGCGAACGGCGTAGCATTCGCAGCTTTAAAGCCGAACAAATTACGGTCGAAGAACTGCAAACGGTGTTGGAATCGGGCACGTGGGCGCCCACTGGAAAAGGATTACAAAGTCCCTATATCGTGGCGGTTCAAAACGCAAAACAGTTGGAATGGCTGCGCAAAGAGAATGCAAAGCTGATGGAAGTGAGCAGCGATCCTTATTATGGTGCACCCACCATTGTGTTAGTTTTTGCACCAAAAGAGTGGCCCAACAACGTGAAAGATGGCAGTTTAGTGTTAGGCAACATGATGTTAGCAGCCCATAGTTTGGGCTTAGGTAGCTGCTGGATTAATCGGGAAGAGAAAATGTTTGAAACTGCCGAAGGACAGCAACTGATGCGCGATTGGGGACTTCCTGAAGCACTCATGGGCATTGGTGCGTTGGCATTGGGCTATCCTTCGTCTCAGCCAAAGACGGTGAAACCTCGGAAAGCCGATTATTATCGCATCATAAAATAGCCCATTCCATCGCTATTTTCAAAAGGGAAAAGCCACCAACGCTTTCCCCTTTTTTGATTCATTCTGCACTCAAACCGCATAAAAACCAAATCACCCTTAGACTGTTTTTAAACCGAATGCAAAAAGGTAAAACTCATACTGGGCCTATTTCCGACACGCATTCCATCCCACATAAGCACATTGCATCCGCCAATGTGGAACGATCAAAAGCATAACTCGTATTGAGTTGCTACCCCATACTCCCCCTATTATCTTGCCACTTGAACAATACCATAAAACATTGCGATAGCGATTGCCAAACAATATAGCATAGATTACCCGACAAAGAAGCCCACTTTGCCGGGCAATTCAATAGAGATTACCGAACAATTTGGTATATATTACACCATTCCCCCCGCGCATTAACCGTGTAAAGGTGCACGCACCACTACCCACTATCCTTGCAATTAACTATACTTGTTGCATGTCGTGGAGCTTTTTGTAGTAGCCATCTTGCGCCAAGAGCATTTCGTGTGTGCCCCGTTCCACGATGCGTCCTTCATGCAGCACGCAGATTTCGTCGGCGTTTCTGATCGTTGACAGGCGATGGGCCACCGCCACTGTGGTGCGCGTTTTCATCAAATGAGTGAGCGCTTCCTGCACCAATCGCTCACTTTCAGTATCTAAAGCTGAGGTAGCTTCGTCGAGAATGAGGATTGGAGGGTTCTTTAAAATGGCACGTGCGATGCTCACACGTTGCCGTTGTCCACCCGAAAGGCGCCCGCCTCTGTCACCGATATTCGTGTCAAAGCCATGCTCTGTCTCCATAATAAAGTCGTAGGCGTTGGCTATTTTAGCCGCCCGTTCGATGTCGTCGGGTGTGGCTTGCTGTGCACCAAACTTAATATTGTTGGCAAAGGTGTCATTGAAGAGGATGGCTTCTTGATTGACATTGCCAATGAGCTGGCGCAAATCGTGCACCCCAAGGTCTTTCACATTGATGCCATCGATGAGCACTTCGCCCTCTTGCACGTCATAATAACGCGGGATAAGGTCAACAAGGGTAGACTTTCCCGAGCCGCTCTGCCCCACCAAGGCTACCATTTTCCCCTTAGGAATGATGAGATTAATATCGCGTAGCACCCACCGATGATCATATTTAAACGACACATGGCGGAACTCTATAGCGTGTTCAAAACCGGCGATGTGCACGGGATGTTCTTTCTCCTTGATGCTGATTTCGGCCTTTAAAATCTTGTCTACGCGCTCCATGCTGGCCAATCCCTTAGGAATGTTGTAACTGGCTTTCGAAAACTCTTTCAGCGGATTGATGATGGAATAGAGCATCACGAGGTAGTAGATGAACTTAGGTCCTGTCAAAGTGTTGTAATTGAGCACCAAAATGCCCCCCACCCACAGCACAATAATAATCATCACCGTGCCGAGAAATTCGCTCATCGGATGTGCCAACTGCTGCCGAATGTTCACACGCATCACCTGCTTTCTGAAATTTGAATTGATATCATCGAAGCGTTTATTCATCAAACCTTCGGCACAAAAGGCTTTGATGATGCGCAACCCACCCAAGGTTTCCTCCACCATGCTCATCGTGTCGCTCCACAACCCCTGCGCCTCAATGCTCTGCGCTTTGAGCTTTCGTCCCACAAAGCCCATAAACCAACCAAAAATAGGAACAAAGATGATGGTGAAAATGGTGAGCTGCCACGAGGTAATCACCAAGGCAATGAAATAGCTAATGATTAACACGGGATTTTTAAACAACATGTCTAAGCTCGACATGATAGAGCCTTCAATCTCTTGCACGTCGCCACTCATACGGGCAATGATATCCCCTTTTCGCTCTTCACTAAAGAAACTCAGCGACAAGGCATTGATTTTTTGATAAAGTTGATTGCGAATATCGCGCACCACACCTGTGCGAATGGGAATGATGGTGGCCGAAGAAAAGAAATAAGCAGCCGTCTTTAATAGGGTCATCAGTGCCAAAAACAAACCAATAACCAATAGCGTGTTGGCGGCTCCTGCACTCGCAATGTAGTGCTGAATGTAATAATTGACGTTGTTGGTGAGCATATCTACCATGCTCTCCACGCCGTGCACACTGTCCCATGTGACGAGTTTCTCAACCGGGGTGACATCCTTTGTATTGAACAAAATCTGCAAAATGGGAATCAATGTCATAAACGAGAAGATATTCAACACCGCCGAAAGGATGTTGAAAAACACACTCCACGCCAAATACTTCTTATAAGGTGGCACAAAACGGCGCAGCACCTGCAAAAACTCTCTCATGATTTCTTCTCCTATGCTTCGTCTATCACTTCTCCAAAGAGCGTAGCACTGGTTGAGCCCGTGATGCGCACTTTGATAAATTCGCCAATATGATGCTTGCCCTTATTAATGATAACGGCTTTATTTTGCTCGGTTCTTCCCATGAGTTGATTGCGGTCGCGCTTGCCAAAACGCTCCGTAAGAATGATAAACTCCTTGCCTTCATCCTTTTTATTTTGCGCTGCACTGATTTCGTTTTGCAACTGAATGAGTTGATTTAAACGCGCAATCTTCACCTCTTCGGGCACGTTGTCGGGCAGATGTTGTGCCGCATACGTACCGGGACGCTCGCTGTATTTAAACATGAACGCACTGTCGAAGGCTACCGTTCTCATCAAGTCGAGCGTCAGTTGTTGGTCGTCTTCCGTTTCATTATGATAGCCTACGAAGATGTCTGTGGTCAATCCGCAGTCGGGAATGATACGCTTAATGGCCGCTACTTTATCGAGATATTCCTCGCGTGTGTACTTGCGGTTCATTAGTTTCAGCACCTTGCTGCTACCACTCTGCGCCGGAAAATGAATGTGTTTGCACAAATTGGGTTCCTCAGCCACCGCATAAAGAATGTCTTCGGTCATATCTTCAGGGTTCGAAGTGGTGAAACGCACGCGCATGTGAGGCACGCTTTGCGCCACCTTGCGCAACAGTTCGGCAAACGAAGTGCCTTCCTTTGGGCGCTTCCCATTCGGCAAAAGTCCGTATGAATTCACATTTTGTCCCAGCAAAGTCACCTCCTTAAAGCCTTTTTGTGCTAAGTCTTTCACCTCGTTAAGAATGCTCTCTACATCGCGACTACGCTCTCTTCCGCGCGTATAAGGCACGATACAGTAGTGACAAAAGTTGTTACAACCGCGCATGATGCTCACAAATCCGCTCACTTTGTTGCCGCCAATGCGCTGTGGAAGCACGTCACGATAGGTTTCAGTGGTCGAGAGTTCGGTGTCCATAACGGTATGCCCTAACTCACATTCTGCAATCATTTCGGGCAGATTTAAATAAGCATCGGGACCACAAACCAAACTGCAATGGTGGTTTTGAATGAGGTCGTCTTTCACACGTTCGGCCATACATCCCAACACACCGAGAATGAGTTTGCGTCCTTTTTTCTGCTCAGCATGCAACGTGTCTAAGCGATGGAAGATCTTATTTTCGGCATTCTCCCGCACACTACACGTATTTAAAAAGATAGCATCGGCCTCATTTTCATCCTCACAGAGGTCATAACCCGCCATCTTCATCACGGAAGCAACCACTTCACTGTCAGCAACATTCATCTGACAGCCATAGGTTTCAATATATAATTTTTTCTCCATTATTTTTGAATTGATGCTGCTTCATCCTCCAACGAATCAGCGCTGTGGATAAAGCCATTTGAAAATAAAATAAAAAGCCACGCCTGTTATAAAGCCAGCGACAACGTCAATGGCATAATGTGCCTGTATATAAACGGTGGCCATACATAAGAATACATAGAAAGGCAGCAAGCTCAGGAGCAACGTTCTGTTCTTAGTTTGACAGGCAAAGAGTATGCAAATGGTGGCAACGCCCACATGACTACTTGGAAAAGCAGCGGTAGGTCGTTCGCCGGCAGCCTTAGCATCCTCCACTAAGTCATAGAAAAAGCCCTGCGCATAGCCCGGACTCGACAAGCAATCCTGATGCAAATTGAAGTAATCGTGCACATTGGGGAACACACCCTGCGCGACATTGTGCAAACCTATGGCCTTATAATAGAACGTTGGACCCACAACAGGCACCAAATCGAAGATGACATAATAGGTGAAAAAGGAGGCTAAAATCACAAAAACCGTGCGCTGAAATTCATCATAACGTCTAAAGAAATAGAACAAAATGATGGTTGCAATCATGGGGAAATAGGACACATAGCCACAATCCATCAGCTCACTGATGATAGGAGATGAGAAAGTGCGTGCAAAGATTAAGGCGGGTTGAAAGCCAAAGAGTTGCTGTTCCCACGTGGCCAACACGTGATCGAGATTGGGGAACAGCCGATTCAGTTCAAAGGTATCGGGATACCACCAAGCCAACAACGCCATCTGCGCCCCCACACGCATGAACATCGTGAGCTTGCAAGGCAGCATGCGATAGACTATCCATAAGGCTATGGTCATAGCTCCCACCCTTATGCGCCCCCAAATCATAGCCTCTGGATTGGCCATCTTGGTGGAAGTGAACAGCACAATGGCACTTGTAAAAAGGATATAAGCCAGCACAACCCATTCAAAAGGCAACAAACCTTTATACTCGGGCCTCCAACCTTTTCCCTGCCAAGGCAGGGTTGATGTCTGATGCTTTTGTTTTTTTGCCATCTATAACCAATGCTGCTGTTGATACCACGCCATCGTTTCCTGCGTTCCTTGCTGCAAATTGTATTGCGGATGATAGCCCAACTCGTCGACAGTAGGCTCTATATTACAACGCCAGTTGCGCTGTTTCAATATGTGATATTTATCGTTGTTCAAGGCCGTGATATGTCCAGTCAGACGACCATAAACTTCACCTATGCGCGTAATGAGCCGCAATACCCATAACGGAGCCACCACCCTGAGGCACCAAGGCCAGCCTAAACATTGTCGAATGAGGTTGCTGAAATCAGCCGATTGATAGACATTTCCATCCGTAAGAAAATATTTCCGCCCGTCTTTTCCACGGTCTAAAGCCAGGAACACAGCTTGCACCACATCCAAAACATAAACAAACGTGATGTCTTGACGGCGAAAACCGGCCGCAAAATCCACATGATTTTTGATGCTTTGTGCCATCAGGAAATAATCTTTTTCGCGCGGACCATAAACCCCTGTCGGTCGCAAAATGATGTAAGGGAAATCATTTCCCACACTGTCTAAGTATTCTTCGGCCTCGAGTTTGCTCTTCCCATAGACGGTGTTGGGCTGTGGATGGTCGGTCTCCTCAATCTCTTGGTAGGGCGGTTGCTCTTTGATGGCACCAAAAACACTCAGACTACTCAAATAAATAAACCGCTTAATGGGCATCTTGCAGGCCAAAATGGCTTGCACAAGATGACGCGTTCCGTCGGTATTCACCCGATAAAATTCGTCGTGATGCAAACTCTTGGTAAGACCGGCTGCATGCACAATATAGTCAAAGGTGTGGGGGGCAAGTTGCTGTTCGAGCGCTTCTTGCGACGAGAAGTCAAGCGTAATGAAGTGAATACGTGCATCGGTGAGATAGGCTTTCGAACTGCTTTTGCGCACAGCCGCCCATACTTCCATGCCGCGCCTTAATGCTTCTTCCACAATAAAGCTGCCAATGAAGCCACTGGCACCCGTGATTAATATTTTCATCAAATAGCTATTTGTGGCCGCAAAATTAATGTATTTTCCATGAATAGCAAAGACTTTGCAATGAAAATAGCCCGAATGAGCCAACATAAGTCTGCACCATAAAGAAGGAGTTTCTGTTATAAACCGAAATCCTTGCAAGTGCTCATCAACCGATGGAGATTAATATTCATTGTTAACCCCTGCATCAAAGTTTTTATTCCTCAAGGTTCTATTTGCCTTCTTGTAGGCTTTACCAAACGGAAGCCGATATTGTATGGATAGTTCTACCATGTTGGCCATATCCGAAATATAATATTCGGAATGAGAGGGAACTACATTTGAGATATTTTCCGCACATTGAATGAACCCGCGTTTGGTCAAAGGATTATCAAGACGCAGGCCAAAATCCCAGTTCTTTAAATGATACTTCACCCCCATATAGTTGTATTTCGTTCCACTATACAGATTTGTTCCCCAAATGCTATACTGTGGTGCAAGGTCAATATTGGCAAAAGCCGACCAGTGTTTCCAATAACCATTCAAGGAAATGGAGGCATACATCTTAGACACATGATGCCGGTAATTGCTTCCTTCCATGGAAAATCGGCTCCAGCCAGTAATCAGCTGAAACGAAAGGTGCTGTGCAATATTCTGAATTCCAAAGGAATATTCTACATTAAAATGCCTATCATTTTTCCCGCTTTCTGTTTTCTTCATGAACAGACCATGATAGGGTGAGGCCACATCTGAAATATATTGGTATGTGTTAACCAATGGATTGGTTGTTACACTATAGCTGGTTTGTAACAAAGAACTGATATGATTCTTATTAAACAAGAGTAACAAACGGTTCCTTGTCCACACACTGGGCTTCACATTCACATTGCCTACCTGCACGGAAATGCGGTCTATGGTTTGTACGACATTTGAGAAATTAGCCAAAGAAGGTTGAGAAGGGTTATACATGAAAAGGTAATTCAAACTCCAGTTCCTATCCATAGCATAATTAAAGGTGGCGGTAGTCTTCAACCTGAAGAATGTCTTACTGCGCGTTGCAGTTGCATTTCTATACATCTTTCCCCCTAAACCAACTGTATATCCAAGGCTCTTCAAAGAACCACTCACCATGCCATAGAGATAAATATCGTCTTTAAAGAGCTTGTCTGTAATTCTTTTCCCGCTGTTCTCTGCATAGTTATTTTCGGCTACCTGATGGGAATAGTTCGCTCCCCATTTCGTGGATAGCGTTTTAAAAAGCTGGGTGTATAAAACTTCATGGGTCATATTCCAGCTGTTGTTATGGGTCTTGTTTTCTTGATGATATAGATTGCTGTTGCGCATTCCTCTGGTATAGTCGCCGTCTGACCACCTACCGACACTGTTTAATTCAATCGTTTGCGTTTTGCTCAGCGCCTTTCTGAAAAACAAGTCTAAAGAGGGCGATGTGTAGTGGCTGTTTGTATAGTAATTCTTCGTGTAGCGTTCCACCGAAGAACCATATTGCTCTACGATGCGATTGTCTTCACAATCCTTCTTATGATGCAATTTCAAGTCTAATGAAGCCATCAACATCGTTGACGGATCATACATATAAGTATATGACAACAGCACACTGTTGTCAAAGTCTTTCGTTGTCGAAGGCAAGCCCTCTTGCCGGCGTATAATATCATACTCCCTACCGATAAACCTCTCGTTCTTGTTGTCATATACCTTTTTGGAGTCCCTCCATGTGGTGTTATACTGAATGCTCCATTCCGATTTCCTCTTGAAATAGCTGCCCGTAAGCTGCGACCTGTTGCGCATCGTTGTAACGGCCTGATTCGTATTTGCCATGATAAAACCACCCTGTACCGGCGTTTTCATGATAAAATTAATAATCCCTCCGTTGCCATCATCTATATGACGAAGGTCTGGTGTGTTGCTATATTCTATTCGAAGTATGTCCTGATGGTTCAGCCCTTGCACTTTAGACAGCGGCTGTTTTTTGCCGTTAATCATGAAGACCGGTGCGGAACCGTCTATGGTAATCGTTTGAAGGGCTTCGTTAATTCTAAGTCCCGGCATCTTTAATTTCAGTTCATTCAGCAAACTTATAGATGCAGAAACCCTATTGATTTCTTCTGCAGATGGGATGATGACATATTTATCGGCTTTCTGAATGACTCGCTTCCCTATCACAGTCACTTCTTTCAACTGCTGTGTTTCTGGCAACAGGTGGATGGTTCCCATATCTATATCCGACGAATTACCGTAGTAATGAAGGGTGATGCCCTTATAACCAAAGTATGAGATGGCAATACTGATATTCGGTTCAGCTATATCTTTGATGGAGAAACAGCCATTCTCATCTGTCTGAGTAGTTTTTAAAATGGTTGTAGAATCCTTTTTGACCACCACATTTGCACCGATCAGCGTCTGCTTTTGTGTTGGATCTATCACTTTTCCCCGAATATGATAAGCCTTTACCGGGAGAAAGAAAAAGAGAGACAAACCGACTATAAAAGCCTGTTTCACAAATGATATTCTTTTGTTTAACAAATAATGAGATTTCATGTTGTTAAGTTTAGTAGATTCAAATATCAAATACAAAATTAAGTGTTCTCTGTATTAAAATCAAATCTTGACCATCTAATTCTCTATTTTGTAAACTATTCTTAACTAAAAAGTGATGTTCTGAAAGGAAGGAAATAGAATTTTTTCCTATTGAAAATGGCGCTTTTCCTGATAATGCGGCATAAATGGTGCGGCAAACACCACTACTTTTGTGTGTAAAACAGCCCACTTTACACCACAAACACAGCGCTTTTGCATCGTTATTGCACACAAAAAGAGGCGAAAACAAGGCGCAAAATGAGCATTTCCGCCTGTTTTTCATGTGCCGTTTTAGCGTTTGTTTTATAACCGCCTGGCTATAAGCGCCATATCTATACACACCATTTTTGGCGTATTCCCATCCAAAATCTTTTGAAATGAAAATACGCCAATCCTATAAGATATTTTGTAAATTAAAACGATTGGTATTTACATCCATTTCCAGCCGAGAGAAATGCTCGTGCTTGAAGGCAGTTATGATGGACACACCCGCTGCACTTTACCACGGCACCCCCTCGCTTCGGCCGACCATTGCGATGCGTTTTCCGGGATACACCACAGGCTATGCGCCCTCAGCGGCTTCTGCTTCTGCGGGCGACAAGGGGGCTTCTTTCTTTTTTTCTTCTTCTTTTGCCCGTTTACTTAATTCGGGATATTGTATGCGGGTGTGGTAAATGGCCATCAAACGGAACACGATAATCTTCTTGGCCAAACTAATATCGCGGAACGTTATGGGACATTCGGCAAAGAAACCTTCGGCCACTTGCCCATCAATAATTTTGTTTACCAAGCCGCTAATGCTCTCTTCGGTGTAGTCATTCAGCGAGCGTGAGGCCGCTTCTGTAGCGTCAGACATCATCAAAATGGCCTGTTCGCGCGTGAAAGGATTGGGGCCCGGATAGGTAAACTTCTCTATATCAACGTCCTCATCGGGATGTTCGTTCTTATATTTAATGTAGAAATATTTGGCTACACCCCGCCCATGGTGTGTCAAAATAAACTCTTTGATGATGGCGGGGAGATTGTTTTCTTCGGCCAATTTCACTCCATCGGTCACATGACTGATGATGATTTGTGCACTTTGTTCATAACTCATGTTGTCATGTGGGTTCACACCGGCTTGGTTTTCGGTGAAGAATACAGGGTTTTTCATCTTCCCTATATCATGGAAGAGGGCACCTGTGCGCACCAATAAGCTGTCAGCACCGATGCGATTGGCAATCTCGGCCGCAATATTTCCCACGGTAATGGAATGTTGAAACGTGCCGGGAGCAATCTCACTCAAGTCACGTAGCACACCTTTATTGGTGTTCGACAGCTCAATGAGCGTGACATTTGAAACAAATCCGAACAGCTTCTCGATGAGATACATCAGCGGATAGGCCAACAACAACAACACACCATTGACGATAAAGAGGGTGTACATGTCGAAATCCATCTTCATGATGTCGTTGCTTTGCATGAGTTGGATGGCGAAAAACACCACCATGTTGCCCGAAGTTACCCATAAAGCCGTTTTAAACAGTTGCGAACGACTCGAGAGTTCGCGCAGCGAATAGATGGCAATGAGCCCCGACAGCAACTGAATGACTACGAATTCATACTGGTATCTCACCGCAACGGCGCAGGCTAACACCATGACAACATGGGTCATGAAGGCTGTTCGAGAGTCCATAAACACACGCGCAAAAATGGCAACCATCGCAAATGGCAGCACATAGACGTTGAAAATGCTATGCGTTATCATCAGAGAAACCGCAATAGGAAAGATTGTGATGCTCGCATAAAGCATCGCAATGTTACGCGATTTCTGTAAATAATCCTTACGAAACAGATTTAAATAGGACGTGAAGATGACGACAAGGAGAGTAATATAGAGAATTTGCCCAATCAAAGTATCGGTGATTTCGGTCTTGGATGCACTGAGTCTTTGCAACTCTTTATCAAAAGAATTGAGCACTCTAAACGTGTATTCATCTACAATATCTCCCCGATCGATAATCTTTTGCCCACTCATCACCATGCCACTGGCCAAAGGAATGCTGCTCAAAAGGTCGTTCTTTTCGGCTTCACTTCGCTGGCGATCATACACCACATTGGGTGCAATGTAATTGATTAAGTTGTGGCGTTGCAAAATATTTCGATAGGGACTGAGCACCGGATCGCCCAATAAAGTTTCGTAAGCCGTGAGGGTTGAATAGAGACAATTCACTTGAACGCTCTTGACTTCCTTACCACTGATGAGGCGAACCGTGCGCATAGAGTCTCCAGAGATGAGGTTATAATCAGGCGTATTAACGATGCCCGCGCTATACAAACGATGCAACCTATCGGTAATCACGCGCAATATGGGTGTCGGAAGCCCATTGATTGGTTGGCTGAAGGCCTGATGAAAGAGTTTGATTTGCCGCCGCTCTTGTGCCTTGTTATAATTGTAATAAGGTTGGAAAGCTGCCAAAATAGAATCTTGTTCAGCCTTGATACTCTCGTCAGACTTATAAATAGGGAAATCAAAATCTGCAATCAACGACCCATACATCCATGGTTTTCCAACGTCATAGCGAAATTGTATTTGCTGATGTCGCGGCATAAACCACACGATAACTAACACGGTTATGAGGATAAGTACGAACTGGGTCGCAATCTTTCGCCATTGAATATTTTGATATTTGCTGAATACATCCATGTTGTTGCTTTTATATTTGACCTTGCGAAAATACTAAAAAATCACACAATACTGAAAAAAAAATATTAATTTTGCGCAAAATAATCATTCAAAGAAATGGCTGAAAGAAAAGTAAGAGTGCGCTTTGCGCCCAGCCCTACGGGTGCTTTGCACATCGGAGGCGTACGCACAGCCCTCTATAATTATCTGTTTGCACGCCAACATGGTGGTGAACTCATCTTCAGAATTGAAGATACCGACTCACAACGCTTTGTGCCTGGTGCAGAGGAATATATCATAGAGTCTTTCCGTTGGTTGGGTATTCGGTTTGATGAAGGGGTCAGTTTTGGCGGCAAGCATGGTCCTTACCGCCAAAGTGAGCGTCGGGAAATCTACAAAGAATATGTTGACCGACTGCTCAAAGCAGGCAAAGCCTACCTTGCATTCGACACACCTGAGGAGTTAGAAGCAAAGCGTAATGAAATAAAGAACTTTCAATATGATGCGCATACGCGAAACATGATGCGCAACTCACTAACACTCTCGGAGCAAGAAGTGCAGCAACTCCTTACCGATGGCACACAATACACCGTGCGATTTAAGGTCAATCCCGGCATAGAAGTACATGTTCACGATATGATTCGCGGCGAAGTGGTGGTGAAAAGTGACATCCTCGACGATAAGGTGCTCTACAAAAGTGCCGACGAATTGCCCACCTATCACTTGGCAAACATTGTGGATGACCACTTAATGGAGATTACACATGTCATCAGAGGCGAAGAATGGTTGCCCAGTGCACCGCTACATGTGTTGCTTTATCAAGCGTTTGGCTGGGAAGACACCATGCCTTCGTTTGCTCATCTGCCCCTGTTGCTGAAGCCTGAAGGCAAGGGTAAGCTCAGCAAACGCGATGGAGACCGACTCGGTTTCCCTGTGTTTCCTTTGGAATGGCATGATCCTAAGACGGGAGAAGTGTCGTCAGGCTATCGTGAAAGCGGCTATTTCCCCGAGGCAGTCGTGAATTTTTTAGCGCTATTAGGGTGGAATCCCGGTACCGAACAAGAACTCTTCACGTTAGAAGAGCTGGTGAAAGCCTTTGATATCAGCAAGTGTTCCTTGCACGGAGCGAAGTTCGATTACCAAAAAGGGATATGGTTTAACCACGAATATATTTTGAAAAAAAGCGACGAAGAGATAGCAACTCTCTTTGCACCTATCGTGGCTAACAACGGAGTAGATGAGCCGATGGAGCGCATTCAGCAAGTGGTTCACCTGATGAAAGACCGTGTTAACTTCGTAAAAGAGCTGTGGGATTTATGTGCTTTCTTCTTCATTGCACCCGCTTCCTATGATGAAAAGACCGTCAAGAAGCGCTGGAAAGAATACTCTGCACAACAGATGACGGAGCTTTCTGATGTACTTTCGGGCATAACCGACTTCACTGTTGAGGGACAAGAGCCCGTAGTGATGCGCTGGGTAGAAGAAAAAGGCTACAAATTGGGCGACGTAATGAATGCATTCCGTCTCACATTGGTCGGTAAAGGCATGGGCCCGGGGATGTTCGACATATCGGCTTTCTTGGGAAAAGAAGAGACTTTGCGTCGCATGCAACGCGCTGTGGAAGTTTTGAAATAAGGGAAAAGGAGCAGAAAGTAGATTTAAACAACAAGTCTCGTGTATCAAATTGTCATCTATCTTTACTTACTTGGCGTGGCGATTGCAAGCCTCTTCAGTAAAAAAGTAAAGAAAATGTGGAAGGGAGAGCGACAGGCTGTGGCGCTTTTAAAAGAGAAAGTCGACCCACAAGCACGCTATATTTGGTTTCATGCTGCCTCGTTAGGCGAATTTGAACAAGGCAGACCGCTGATGGAAAGCATCCGGAAATCGCATCCCGAATATAAGATTTTGCTCACATTCTTCTCGCCATCGGGCTATGAAGTGCGCAAAAACTATGCAGGGGCAGACATCATTTGCTATCTACCTCTTGACACTATTCGCAACGCTCAGCGCTTTTTACGCACGGTAAGACCCGTGATGGCGTTCTTCATCAAGTATGAATTTTGGTACAACTACCTCCACATTTTGCAACATCGTCACATCCCTACGTACAGTGTGAGCAGCATTTTCCGCCCCGACCAAGTGTTTTTTAAATGGTATGGTGCGCAATATGCCAAGGTATTGAAATGCTTTACACACTTCTATGTGCAAAACAAAGAGAGCAAGGCCTTGCTGAAAACGCTCGGTATCACAGCCGTTGACGTGGTGGGTGATACGCGTTTCGACCGCGTTTTGCAAATTAAAGCGGCCGCAAAACAGCTTCCCATCGTCGAACGTTTCGTTGGTTCATCACCCCAAGTATTCGTTGCCGGGTCATCATGGTCGCCCGATGAAGCTATCTTTTTGAAGTATTTTGAGCAACACCCCGAGTGGAAACTCATCATCGCACCGCATGTTATTGGCGAAGATCACCTTGCAGCTATCGAAGCCTTGCTGCCGCATCGCAAGGTAGTACGCTACACACAAGCCAATGAAACAAACGTGTTGGATGCCGAAGTGCTGCTGATTGATTGTTTTGGTCTGCTGTCATCCATCTATCATTACGCCACTGTTTCGTATGTTGGTGGTGGTTTTGGCGTGGGTATCCACAATGTTTTAGAGGCTGCTGTATGGGGCATTCCCGTCATTTTTGGTCCTAACAACCAACATTTTCAGGAAGCACAAGAGTTGAAACAAGCAAAAGGAGGCTTCGAAATCACCGACGAAGCGTCTTTTGATACCTTGTTATCACAATTCGAAACCGATGCCGATTTCTTGCGTCAAGCAGGAGATGCGGCTGGAAGATATGTGGAAAGCAAGGTTGGAGCCGTAGAAAATATCTTAAGTAAAATTATTTTTTAGTACTTCTAATAGCTGTGGAGTGAGTTCAAATCGCTCCCCAACTATCTACAACATCGCATCTTTACCCATTCCAAGGCGTAAAGAAAACTCCTCAATAGCTCGTGAAAGTATGGGCTCTTTAGGCTGTTTCATGTCCTCAAACATCGTGTATAAGGGCCTTGGAAACTTCTTGTTTTTCAGTTTCCATGTGCCAATCGCTTTACCATTGACGAGGACTAATGGAAAAAAGAGACCATTTTTAGTGAAGGCTTTAGGCATATCTTTCGCACGAAATACATCCTTTCGCACGTTATAAGCAATGATATATTCATCGTAAGCAGGTAGAAAGATGATGCTCTCCACCCGCTTTCTTTTTGTAATGGCTTGCTCAAAAAAGAAGTAATCCTCGTCTCCATGCACCGCCTTTTGCAATTCATGACCAATCAAAGCGAGCGCTTCTCTCGCCTCAGTGATGGTTAAACCCGACCACCAAAGAAAATCTTTAAAACATGCAGGACCATGACTTTGAAAATACTTTCGTGCCAAAAGGGCTAACGCTTCCTCGTGTGTTGGCACAGGGCAAGGTGGCACCCACTCATCCATGAGCGTATAAGTGTGCTTCCCTTGCTGTTGTTTTCCACTGCAAACAATACCTTCAAGCTCTGCATTCAAGAGCAAACTGGTCATAAAATGCGGATGAAGTTTACCCAACTTTTGCGTGAACAGCTCCGATAGTTGCTGGCGAGTTAAGTGTCGATGACATAAGAGATGAGCGAGCATATCAAGATGTTTGGCCCATTCATGTCCTTCTGATAACAGTCCAGAACCCTTTTCATAAGTATCATAAGTGTTTTTCAATCTGCGATAAGAAAGCTGCAACATCCATCTGATATCCTGTGAAGTTACAAGATGCCATGTAGGCCGAAGCACGTGAGTTCGTATGATTTTTGCCTCATCAATGGCCTCATCAATGCTGTCGACCGCCCCCTTTTGCAGGCGCAAGGCAAGTGCAAGTTTAGCCATTTCAGGCTGTTGTGCCTGAACAGCCCCCATCCATGCAACTAAATCTTCGGGAGATTTGAATTGTGAATCCACTAATTGCTGGTTGCGAAGTCTTATCGGTAGGATGTTTAACGCCATGATTTCGTCCTATATGCTCCTCACTATTGAATGTTACAAATATACGGAAAAGAATGTAAACAGGCAAATCTCCTCTTTCATTTTCATAGCTATATTCCACCAAAACATCCCCCATCAAACAACGTTACACCCATGTTCACCGCACAATGATGGGCAAATCGTAAAGTAATCAATCCCCTTTCGTCAAGGTCTACATCTGCACACATTGCACAATTATGAGGAAATCATCGAACAATATATACCAAATTGTCCGGTAATCTCTATTGAATTGTTGGACAATATGCACTCTATTAGGCAACAATTCAATAGCTTTTAGTGGGATTAAAATCATGGGATTTCTATTTACGCATCATCAAATAGCGGGAACTATTGATATTGGGGGTTGTTCAACACCTCTTGATTACGCTAAAAAACCTTTTTCAATACCACAGATTCTTTTATCAAAAAAAGATAAAGGAGAGACGTTATTGCGCATTTTTCTGTAAATTTGTGGGATGAAAATAGGTGTATTTTGCTCGGCAAACAACACGATTGATGCCGACTTTTTTGCAGAAACAGAGGCCTTAGGCGCATGGATTGCCGCACAAGGCCATGCGATTGTCTATGGAGGTTGTAATTGTGGGCTTATGGAATGCGTGGGGAAAGCGGTGCATTTGCATGGCGGACAGACCATAGGAGTTATTCCCCGCATCATTGAACAAGGTGGAAGAGTGAGCGATTACGTGGATATAAGTATTGCATGTGATAACCTTAGCGACCGCAAAGACTTGATTTTGCTAAAGAGTGATGTGCTCATTGCCTTGCCGGGAGGCATCGGAACACTTGACGAAGTGTTTACCGTGGCAGCCAGTAAAACGATTGGTTATCACCAAAAGGGCATCATCCTTTATAACATGAAGGGCTTTTTCAATCCGCTGATCAACCTGCTTGACGACTTACAAGCCCAGCAAATGATACGCGGGAAATGGCAAGATTATATTCAAACGGCAAACAACTTGACTGACATCGCCGCGCTTTTGCAAGATATGGCGTAACGAAAAAACGTTTGAATGGTTAAAAAGTGCCGATTACATCGACATTTTTTGGCCGAACGCTTCACTCACATAGTTATAAATATCTTGGCAACAAGCGGCAGAAAAAGCTTGCGCAGAGCCTATCAAAGCATCCCATTGTGCAGCCGATAGTCCTTCTTCTATTTGCTGCAACGTGATGTGTTCTTTCAACAAACCATAGATAAAACCGGCATTAAAGTTATCTCCTGCACCAATGGTGCTCACGGGTTGCAACGGCGGAACATCGTAATCTTTTTGGAATTGGGGTGTGGCAAACACGGAAACGGGCTTGCTTCCACGCGTATAGATGAAGTTTTTACAATAGAACTTCACCTGGTTTTGATAGACTTTCGCGGCATCTGTCTGCTTATAAAGCACCTCAAAGTCTTCATGACTCCCTCGAACAAAGGTAGAAAGTTCGAGATTATCGATGAAGTTGGGTGTGATTTTCATCACCTCATGCCGATGAGATGGGCGAAAATTAACATCATAATAAAGGATAGCCCCCTTTTGATGGGCGAATTTTAAGAACTCGTTTACCTCGGCATGTATGATAGGGTTCACCGCAAAGAATGAGCCAAAAAGCACGATATCATCGCGATTTATCTCGGGATAGCCCATCGAAAACGAATCATGGGCATGGTCTTTATAAAACAAATAATCGGCATTGTTGCCCTCATCCAAGAAAGCTAACGACAAATGGGACTGTCCTTCGGGCGAAATCTCCACGTTAGAACCATCAACATGATTCGCTTTCAGGAAATCAAGGATGTAAGTTCCCACACGATCATGCCCCACTTCGCCGATGAAATGGGCTGAAATTCCCGCTCTACCCAAAGAGATGATGGCATTAAAAGCCGATCCTCCGGGCACCGCATTCACAGGCTTATTGTCCTTAAAGATAATATCTAAGACGGTTTCTCCTATACCAATGACTTTACGCATACGTTATGATGACTGCTTGTTGGGTTGCAAATATAAGGGAATTCGGTAGAAAATACAAATTTTTAAGTAACTTTGCGCTATGAATTTATACAACACTTGCACCCTTAGTAATGGGCTAAGGATTATCCATCTACCCACCTCTTCACATGTTGTTTATTGCGGTTACGAGATCAATGTAGGCTCGCGCAACGAACGATTCCTACAATGTGGCTTGGCACATTTCTGTGAACATGCCACCTTTAAAGGTACGAAACGGCGGCGTGTTTGGGCCATCAGCAATGCTTTAGAGCGCGTGGGTGGCGATTTAAATGCGTTTACCAATAAAGAGGACACGGTGTTTCATGCGGCCATTCTCAAAGAACACACGCCGCAAGCTATTGATCTTTTGACCGACATGGTGTTTCATTCGGTCTATCCAGAAGAAGAACTTGCCAAGGAAAAGGATGTGATATGCGATGAAATCGATAGTTATAATGATTCGCCAGCCGAACTGATTTATGATGATTTTGAGAATATCTTGTTCGGCAATCACCCTTTAGGACACAACATTTTAGGTTCGCTACTCACGGTAAGATTGTTCAATAGTGACATCGCACGCATGTTTACTGCGAAATATTATCGCCCGGAAAACAGCATTTTCTTCATCTCGGGCGACGTCGATTTCCAACGTGTTGTGAAGCTATTAGAGCAGGCCACGAGCGATTTTCCTGCCGCTAAGCCCATCATTCACCCGACAGTTCAGAAACCTTTGCAGCGCTATTTTCCCGATTGGTTTGCAAAAAATAAGGGCACATGTCAGGCACATGTGATGTTGGGGCATCGGGGTTACAGCATTCATCAGGAAGAGAGAATGAGCCTTTACCTCTTAAATAACATATTAGGTGGGCCCGGAATGACCTCAAGACTCAATCAAAGTCTGCGCGAGAAGCATGGTTTAGTCTATACCATTGAGAGCACCATGGTGAACTATGATGATGCAGGTTTGTGGGCGGTTTACTTTGGTTGCGACCACGATGACATGTATAAATGTGTGCGATTGGTCAAGCGAGAACTTCATAAAATGATTGATAAACCTTTGACAGAACGGCAGCTTGCCGCAGCGAAACGGCAGTTAAAGGGGCAAATAGGCATCGCTTGTGACAATAAAGAGAACTTTGCTTTGGACTTCGGGAAGAGCTTTTTGCATTATGGTTGGGAGCGTGATATCACCTCACTTTATCGTCATATTGACGAAGTTACAGCTGAAAGTATTCAGGCAGTGGCGGAAGAAATCATGCACGAGCAAGGTCTCACCACGCTCATCTATAAATAGTTTTACAATCGTTCGCCATCTGTCACGTCAGGTATACCCAAAGAAAAGGAGGAGAACAGCAAGTCTGTTCTCCTCCTTTTGATGTGAATTATAATAAAAAATACAATTATTCGTGACGCTCACCCTCACGATGTGAACGACGATCCGCGCGTGGACGACGCTCACGTTCAACGTAACCTTCGGGCTTTTCCATCAAAATACGACGTGAAAGTTTATATTTCCCCGTCTTAGGATCGATGTCCATGAGCTTCACTCTGATCTTATCTCCCTCCTTAATACCAGCTTCTTCAACGCTTTCGAGGCGTTTCCAATCGATTTCTGAGATATGAAGTAAGCCGTCTTTTCCAGGAAGAATTTCAACAAAGCAGCCGTAAGGCATCACGCTTCGCACAGTACCTTCGTAGATTTCGCCAATCTCTGGGATAGCCACGATGCCTTTAATCTTGGCAATAGCAGTCTCGATGCTATCCTTGTTGGGTGCAGAAACAGTGATATGTCCTTTGCCATCAGTCTCGTCAATGGTGATAACTGTGTTGGTTTCTTCCTGCATCTGCTGAATGATTTTACCACCGGGGCCAATGACAGCGCCAATAAATTCCTTAGGAATATCAAAGGCTTCAATACGCGGAACTTGTGGTTTCAACTCTGCACGAGGTTCAGAAATGGTCTCAAGCATGCAGTTTAAGATATGCTCACGACCTGCTTTGGCCTGCATTAATGCCTGCTCTAAAATCTCAAACGAGAGGCCATCACATTTAATATCCATCTGTGTGGCGGTAAGACCATCACGTGTTCCTGTGGTTTTGAAGTCCATATCGCCCAAGTGATCCTCATCACCAAGGATGTCACTCAAGATAGCATACTTCTCTTCTCCTGGGTTTTTAATGAGTCCCATCGCAATACCACTCACAGGTTTCTTCATCGGAACGCCCGCATCCATCAATGCTAAAGTGCCCGCACAAACAGTAGCCATCGACGAAGAACCATTGGATTCGAGGATTTGGCTCACCAAACGAACGGTGTAAGGATAATCGGTTGGGATCTGACCCTTAAGACCTCGCCATGCCAAATGGCCGTGACCAATCTCCCGACGACCTACACCTCGCTGTGCTTTTGCTTCACCTGTTGAGAAAGGAGGGAAGTTATAATGGAGCAAGAAGCGCTGATAGCTCTTCTCTAACACATCATCTACGAGCTTTTCATCTAACTTTGTGCCGAGCGTACAAGTAGAGAGTGACATTGTTTCACCACGCTGGAAGATAGCACTTCCATGGGGCATGGGCAACGGAGACACCTCACACCAGATGGGACGGATATCAGTTGTCTGACGACCATCCAAGCGTTTACCCTCGTCAAGAATGCATCTACGCATGGCATCGCGCAACACATCCTCGTAATAACGAGTTGCTTCAGCATGCTTTTCCTCAAGCTCTTCTTCCTTTAAATCAGCATGTGCAGCATCATATTTCTCTAAGAAGTCAGCTAAAATCTTATCGAATGCATCATGACGAGCTTGCTTTTCCAACGCTTGTTTGTTCACATCATAAGCCGGTTGATAAAGCTCTGTCTTGATTTGTTGACGCAAATCCTCGTCATTAATTTCATGATCGTATTCGCGTTTCACATCTTTTCCAAGTTCCTTTGACAATTCATCTTGCAACGTACACATGGGTTTGATGGCCTCAGCAGCAGCCTTCAAGGCTCCAATCAGCTCTTGTTCAGAGACCTCATCCATCTCACCTTCCACCATCATGATATTGTCTTTGGTAGCACCTACCATCAAATCCATGTCGGCTTCATCCATTTGTTGGAACGTAGGATTAATGACATACTCACCATGAATGCGTGCTACACGCACCTCAGATATGGTGTGTTCAAAAGGAATGTCAGAGCAAGCCATCGCTGCAGAAGCAGCAAAACCCGCTAAAGCATCGGGCTGATCGACCCCATCTGCAGAGAGTAACATCACCTGTACATACACCTCTGCATGATAGTTTGAAGGGAAAAGGGGACGAAGAGCGCGGTCTATGAGGCGCGATATGAGGATTTCACTGTCGCTGGCCTTACCTTCACGCTTGGTAAAACCACCGGGAAAACGACCCGCAGAACTATATTGCTCGCGGTAATCCACTTGTAAAGGCATGAAATCTGTACCCGGAACGGCATCTTTTGCTGCACAAACAGTCGCGAGAAGTACTGTGTTGCCCATACGTAAAACTGCGGCACCATCGGCCTGTTTTGCAACTTTTCCGGTCTCAATTGTGATGGTTCTCCCATCAGGCAATTGAACTTTTTTTGTAATAACGTTCATCTAAAATTTATTGTTTATCTTTACATCTATATATATAATGTGGCGCAAAGTTACCTATTATAAATGAAACAAAAGAATGTTAACCTTATTATTTCATGAATTTTACAACGGATTGCACAAAAAAGAAGCCATCCCCACAGCTGCGGAAATGGCTCTTCATCACATAGTTAATCCTATTCTACAATGTTTTATTTCAATTAGTCGTTGAAATCTTTTTCCTTAAAATGCTAAACCTATCGTCTGTAATAACTCTCTGAATGTTAAATCTGATGCAAAGATAAACGTTTTTTCTGCGTCATCTGTTAGGAAAACGCCTAAACTGGAGGGGGATTTTTCCTATTCGTTCGTAGGGAAAAGCGCAGCATCCCATTTTTTTATTACTTTTGTGGCATGAATCATTTACACCATATATTGCTTGTTGCTTTGGGAGGCGCAGCCGGTTCGGTGCTCCGATGGTACCTTCCTCGCTTGCTGTTGAGCGATCATTGCCACACATTTCCTTGGGGAACGGCCCTTGTCAACGTGTCAGGTTGTCTCCTGATAGGTTTCTTCTATGGCTTGTTCACGCATCATAACGACACGAACGATGCATTAAAATTGCTGCTCATGGTGGGCTTTTGTGGCGGCTTCACCACGTTTTCAACCTTCTGTAACGAAAGTCTTGCCTTGCTTCGACAGCAGCAATTCTTAGCCATGGCGTGCTATGTGAGTGGCAGTGTGTTCCTCGGTCTGCTCGCAGTTTATGGTGGAATGCAAGTAGCGAAGTGGATTTAAATAATCAATGATTTGTTTTGTCAAATCCATTTATTGCATTAAATTTGCATGAGCAACCTGAAAAAGAACCATTAAATGAAAAGAATGAAGCACTTCTGTATGGCCGTTGTAGCCATTGCTGCCATCACTTTGACAGCCTGTAACAACAAGAAATATCACATAGAAGGTGAGATTTCGCAAGCGCAAGATTCGATGTTATATTTCGAAAACATGAGCTTGAACGGCCCTGTTGTCGTTGATTCAACGAAGTTAGATGCCAATGGGCACTTTAATTTCAGTGGCGAAGCGGCACAAGCCCCCGAGTTTTATCGGTTGAGAATTGCCGGACAAATCATCAACTTGGCGGTAGATTCGACTGAGTCGATTACCATCAAGGCGGCCTATCCCACCATGTCGCGCCAATATGAAGTAACAGGAAGTGACGAATGTAAGCAAATTCAGACGCTTTCTATTCTGCAACAAAACTTGCAAAGTCGCATCAACGCCATCGCAAAGAACCCTAATCTCGGTATCGATGCCGTTGAAGATAGTGTGGCCCATGTGATTGAAAACTATAAAAACAACATTAAGTTGAACTATATTTTCAAGGCACCTATGCGCGCCTATGCTTACTTTGCGCTGTTCCAAACCGTGGTGTTGGGCAACAATGAGCTGCTCATTTTCAACCCACGCAACAACAAAGAAGACAACAAAGTCTATGCCGCTGTGGCCACAAGTTGGGACACTTTCTATCCCAAAGCCGAACGCGGTGTGAACCTGCATAACATTGCTATTCAGGGAATGAAGGATGCACGCATCTTGCAAGCCGAACAACAACCGGCACAAATCGACCCCAACAAGGTGAAAGTGAGCGGCATCATCGACATTGCTTTGGCAGACAATCATGGCAAAGTGCGCCGACTATCCGACCTCGCAGGCAAGGTTGTGCTCTTAGATTTCCATTTGTTTGCAACCGACCAAAGCCCGAAACGCATCATGATGTTGCGCGATCTCTACAACAAGTATCATGCGCGAGGCTTAGAAATCTATCAGATATCCATCGACCCTGATGAACATTTCTGGAAAACGCAGACCGAAGCGCTGCCTTGGATTAGCGTAAGAGACGACGCAGGAGCGCAGTCTCCCATCTTAGCCCAGTACAATGTGCAGTCGATTCCCACGTTCTTCCTCATCGGGAGAGATAACACTTTGAAGTTGCGCAACACGCAAATAAAAGATATTAACGCAGCCATTCAAAGTCTGCTTTAAGAACATGCGACCCTTTTTCGCATGTGAAAACAACTCCACCACGCGCTGACAGGCTCTGCTTGCCGGCGCTTTTTTGTTTCCACATACGCACCACTTAAAAGTAATGTCGCATAGATTACGCCGCAATGTCACACAGATTAGTGCACAATATGGTGCAGATTGTCATGCAATTTACACGCTATTACTGTGCCATCTTTCTTATATGGTTTCATCATACCAATCGGATGATAAATTCATAGGTGGAGAATGGCACTGCAGTTTGCACTATATTGTCGAACGGTTGGCAAAAGATGGGGGATGCCAACAGTTGCAAGCGCTCGGCAAAAAGATGAGTAACAGCTTTAAAAACAGTTTACAGTCGCATGAATTATCTTTTTAGTGAATAAACATTAAATATTGATTGCAACAGTGCGTAGGAACAACTTCTGAGTTGTTTTATGACTAAAGGTTAGGTAAATAAAAATTCCATAGAGGATCAATCAAGAATGAAAAAGAACGAAACGCAAATAAAACGAAGTCCCGCAAGCTGGGTTCCCACACTCTATTTCGCCATGGGTATGCCCTTTGTGGTGCTCAATATGGTGTGCACCTTGATGTATAAAGGCATGGGGGTGTCCGACAAACAGATTGCTTTCTGGACATCTTTAATTATATTTCCTTGGACACTCAAACCCTTGTGGAGTCCTTTTTTAGAGATGTATAAAAGCAAAAAGTTCTTTGTGGTAACGACACAACTGCTCACTGGCGTGCTGTTTGCGTTGATAGCGTTTGCATTACATCTGCCAACCTTCTTTGCAATCACCGTCGCTTTGCTTGCCGTGATAGCCTTTAGTGGTGCAACCCATGACATTGCTGCCGACGGAACTTACATGTCGGTGCTGTCGAATGAGGAACAAGCACGCTGGATTGGCTGGCAAGGGGCATTCTATAACATTGCGAAGATTGCAGCCACCGGAGGCTTGGTTTATTTGGCCGGTTTCTTCATTCAGCGTTTTGGGGTCACGCAAGCGTGGATGTTGGTGATGCTCATCATCGCTGTTTTGATGATTGCGATTGGCATTTATCATTATTTTATGCTGCCGCAAGCCCACGAAAAGGCACAAGAGAAAAAGTTATCTTTACAGCAGACCTGGGACGAATTGGCTAAAGTGTTTGTAGAATTTTTCAAAAAGCCACACATCGTTTATTACATTTGTTTCATCATCCTTTATCGCTTTGCCGAAGGGTTTGTGATGAAAATTGTGCCTTTGTTTCTCAAAGCGCCTCGCGAAATGCAAGGCTTGGGACTGAGTGAGCAAGAGATTGGATTGTGTTATGGCACCTTTGGTGCGGCAGCCTTTGTCATTGGCTCTATTCTTGCAGGCTATTACATCGCATGGCGCGGTCTGAAAAAAAGTCTGTTCTCCTTGGCTTTGGTGTTTAATATCCCCTTCGTGGCCTACACCCTTTTGGCTTATTATCAGCCCCACAGCTTGCTACTCATTGGTGGGGGCATCGTGTTGGAGTATTTTGGTTATGGATTTGGCTTCGTGGGATTAACGCTTTTCATGATGCAACAAGTGGCTCGTGGAAAGCATCAAATGGCACACTATGCGTTTGCCAGCGGTTTAATGAATCTCGGTGTGCTGCTTCCGGGCATGGCGAGTGGCCTTTTTAGCGATGTATTGGGCTACAAACACTTTTTCTTTTTTGTGTTGATTTGCACCATTCCAGCTTTGCTGATTACATGGTTTGTGCCTTTCACCTATCCTGAAGAAGGAGATAAAGAAACCTCAGAAAAGGTCTGATGCCACGTTAAAGAGACCCCTGTGGTGGGCACTTGCAGCCAATTAGCTTTCGTTATCCATAGACTTACGATGTGCAGACGCGCTCTGTCCGTGGGTAAAAGGAGGATGAGGTTTTATCAATTTTAACGATTTGTTTTTCGGTTATCCCTGCAAAAAGATGTACATTTGCAGTGTAACTACATAAAACAAATCGCAAAGGGCTTGCCCTATGCTGTTTCTTTGAGGTGTTTTCAATCATCTTTCGGGAGCAGATGATGCGAAAAGACCTAACAAAAATGAAGTTGCAAGAACAAGAATTTAAACAACTTTTTTGGGAGTTATATCCTAACATTGCGTTGTATGCTGCACGTTTGGTGCGCGAAAACGAGGTGGATGACCTTGTGCAAGAGGCCTTTACCGATTTGTGGATGCGTGGAAAAGAGTTCACAGACAGGAACCACGTCAAGGCTTATCTCTATCGTGTGGTCTACACAAAAGCTATCAATTTAATTAAACATCGGCAGGTAGAAACCGATTATGCGCGTGCCATGCAGCAGATGGATCAATGGCGTTTGTCATATTATCATCCTGAAAATGGAGATGTGGGCGAACTGACTGCTACCGAAGAAATGCAAGAACAGCTCAGAATGGCCATTGATTCGCTCCCCGAGAAGTGCCGGAAAGTGTTTGTGTTGAGCTATCTTCATGAGAAGAAGAAAAAGGAGATTGCTGTGCAATTAGCCATCTCACCACGCACGGTTGAGGTGCATCTTTATAAGGCTCTGCGCGTGTTGCGCAAGAAATTGCGGGCTGTTTCTTTCGCATGATAACATTTTTTATTAGTTTGGATTAAGTAAATCTCGCGCCACACTTGTTTATATAAGTACATTCTTCCACTGAAAGAATGGGAGAAACGGCAATATAGCGTTTTATATTCACTTATACATCAAGTCGTGCAACGCATAGATTACCAATTAATCGCACAGTTCGTCACGGGCGAAATCAGCACCTCTGATTTAGAACGGTTAATTCATTGGATGATGTTGTCTGAAGAAAATCGCCAACAAGTGTTTCTGTTGGAACAAACTTATCAACGACATCAACCGAATCCTTATGCGAATGCGGACAAAATAAACCAAGCACAGCATCGCCTCTTCCGCCACTTATCGTTGACAACAGAGAATGAAGAGGGTCTGAATGGGCATGCATAAAGTGGGGCGTTGGTTCATTGAATGGGCTTGTGAAATCATGCTTACGGCTGAAATCTCTTCTTAAATATTTTGTGTTTCTCGCAAAATTACCTATCTTTGCACTCCAAACAGATTTGTTTCTTTACTGGACTTGTAGCTCAGTTGGTTAGAGCAACAGACTCATAATCTGGAGGTCATAG
>ERZ772945.134-NODE-134-length-58210-cov-55.411676_pt1 | contig 58210 bp, 58 predicted proteins | sample MGYA00511681_ERZ772945 | MGnify/ENA primary metagenome ERZ772945 (study PRJEB29015, sample SAMEA2737943) | human oral metagenome | biome: human oral; feature: human-associated habitat; material: dental | place: China | collected 2143 ...
AAGCGGGCTTATATCCCCATAGCTAAAGCTAGGGGTTTTACGCCCGTTTTGATAAAGCGGGCATACTGCAGTTTTTTTGCAGTATGCCCGTATGGAATAAGGCTCCTATCGGTTCGCGTCGAGCATTGCCCCGACGCTCCCGCATACGGCGCGCGCTTTTTCTTTTATCGCCGCGCGCGCCGTCTCGACTGTATAGCCGCCGAAGGCCTCGATCATCGGCAGGTCGTTGACCTCGTCGCCGATGGCGAAGATCTCCGCCCCCTGCCAGCCCATGAGGGCAAGCGTGTGCTCGATTGCCTGCTGCTTGCTGATCGCCTTTGGGATGATGTCGACGGCGCAGCGGTTCGGGTAGGCATGGAGGCAGTCGCCGTACTTCGCGTTGACTTCCGCGCTCGCCGCCTCCGCGTCTTCGGGATTCGTGAAGCCGAGCGCGAACTGGTGCACCTGCGGGAGCACGGCAATATCGCCCTCCTCGATGAGGACGATCCGAAAGCCCCACTCCCGCGCCTCGCGCAGGACCCACGATCCTTCGCCGATGTGGCAGAGGTAGGTGCGGTCCGCGGCGGAAAACGCGTAGTGGAATGACTTTTTGACGTGTGGGAGTGCCGCGACCTCGGCTAAGAGCGTCGCCGGAAGCTCCGCCTCCCAGACGGGCACGTCGTCCGCGCCGCAGATGATGCCGCCGTTGTTCGCCGCGAGGTAGTCGTAGCTGACGCCGTAGTGCTTCAGCATGGGGATGAGCATCCCGAGATCGCGCCCCGAGACGACGCCGAATTTATGGCCTGCCGCGCGCCAGCGCGCGACGGCTTCGGCATCGCTTTTCTCAATGCGCTCGGCGCGAAAGAGGGTTCCATCGTAATCACTTGCTGCAAATTTCATCTTCATTCCTCACTTGATGTAGACACGTGCCTCGCACGGGCGAAGCGTGCCGCGCACCTCGTCCGCGTAATTGCCGATGAGCCGCGTTGCGCCCGCGTGGACGCTCTCGTCATACTTCGCATCTTTCGCCGTGAAATTCACGAGTGTGTAGACCGTATGGTCGCCAAGGCTTCTGGAAAAGGCGTAAATGCGCTCGTCTTCTGCCAGTGCGTCCAGTTCCTTGTAGTCGCCTGCGAGGAGGACGTGGCTCGCCTTGCCGGACAGGCGCTCACGAGCGAGTGCGCGGTAGTAGTTCAGGACGGAGTCCGCATCGGCTTCCTCCGCCTCGACGCAAACCGCATCGCTATCCGCATGGACGGGAAGCCACGGCGTGCCCGTCGTAAAGCCCGCGTTTTCCCCACGCGTCCACTGCATCGGCGTGCGCGCGTTGTCGCGGCTGTGCGCCTGCACGAAGGAAAGCGCTTCTTCTTTCGTGAATCCCTCGTCGAGCGCGAGCTGATACTGCCCATGCGAGGAAATGTCGTCGTAGTCCTCGATGGCGGGGAGCGCCATGTTCTTCATGCCGATTTCCTGCCCCTCGTAGATAAACGGCGTGCCGCGCAGCGTCAGGAGCACGGTCGCCATTGCCTTGGCGGCGCGCACGGGATCGGCGTCCTTCGGGAAGTAGCGGCTCACGCTTCGAATCTGGTCGTGGTTCTCGAAGAAGATCGGGTACCAGCCGCTTGCCGCCGTTCCCTTTTGGCTTGCCGTGAGCGCGCCCTTCAGCTTCGTCAGCGGCCAGTCAATCGTATGGCACCAGGTCTCGCCTGCCTCGTACTCGATGTTCATGTGTGTGAACTCGAAGAGCATGGAGAAGGCGCCCTTTTCGCCGACCCATTGCCACAGGTCTTCGGGCGGCACGCCGTTCGCTTCGGCGACGGTGAAGATGTCATGCCCGTCAAAGACCTCGCGGCGGAACTCGTAGAGGAAATCGAGGATGCCCGGCGTATTGGCAATCGCGTCATGCACGGATGCCATGCCGTCGCCCGCGTCCGGCTCACCGTCCGCGAAGACGGCAGGCTTCTTGATGTAGACGATCGCGTCGATGCGGAAGCCGCCGACGCCTTTTTTCACCCAGAAGTTCGCTGCGTCGTAGAGCGCGCGCCGCACGGCGGGGTTCTCCCAGTTGAGGTCGGGCTGTGCTTCGGCGAAGGTATGCATATAGTATTGCTTGCGCGCGGGCACATACGTCCATACCGAGCCGCCGAAGATGCCGCGCCAGTTCGTCGGCGCAGAGCCGTCGGGCTTCGCGTCGCGCCAGATATACCAGTCTGCCTTGTCGTTCGTCTTGTCCTGCTTGGATGCGAGAAACCACGGGTGCTGGTCGGATGAATGGTTGTAGACGAGATCCATGACGATGCGGATGCCGCGCTTCTTCGCTTCGGCGATGAGTTTCTCCATGTCCGCCATTGTGCCGTAGGACGGGTCGATCGCGCAGTAGTCGGCGATGTCGTAGCCGTTGTCGACCATCGGCGAGGGGTAGCAGGGCGTCAGCCAGATCGCGCCGACGCCGAGCGACTTCAGGTAGTCGAGGTGGCGCGTGACGCCCGCGAGGTCGCCCGTGCCCTTGCCCGTCGTGTCCTGGAAGCTCTTGGGGTAGATTTGGTAGACGAGCGTCTTCTGCCACCACTTCAGATTGTCTTTTATCTCCATGATTCGTTCTCCTTGCTGTGAAGCGGGAATCAAACCAGCGCGAGGCATTTGCCCCGCGCCGATTTCTTGTTTAGAACGTGATGATCGTCGATTCGCCTGCCGCGACTTCGCCGTCCGCTTCTTTCTTCATCTGCGGATATTCGCCGGAGTTCGTCACGGCCAGGATGATCGTGTCCTTGTAGCCTGCCGCCTTGATGGCATCGCGGCTGAACTTGATGAGCGGGTCGCCAGCCTTGACCTTTGCGCCGTTTTGCGTCAGCAGCTCGAAGCCTGCGCCGTTCATCTTGACGGTGTCAAGGCCGATGTGGATGAGCACGTCCGCGCCGTTTTTGAGGCGCAGGCCGATGGCGTGGAGGCTGTCTTCCATAATCATCGTGACGTCTGCGTCAGCAGGGGCGACGACGGTATCGGTCGTCGGGCGGATGGCGACGCCGTCGCCCATCATCTTCTGCGAGAACATCTCGTCCTCGACTTCGCTCATGTCGATGAGCGTGCCAGAGGCAAATGCCGTGAGCTTCATGGCGTGCGTCGCGTCCACCGCGGCGGCTGGTTCGCCTGCTGCGGATGGTGCCGGGCTTACCATCGGCGCTTCGCCCTTTAGGAGCGCGTCGAAGTAGCCGCGCACGTTCGGCACGGAAAGGCCGACGATGACCTGCAGGGCATGGCCGTTCTTCACGAGACCGAATGCGCCGGCCTTTGTGAACTTGCTCGCAGGTGCGACTTTATCGGGGTCGGCGACGGTGACGCGCAGGCGCGTCGCGCAGTTCGTGACTTCCTTGATGTTCGTCGGGCCACCGAGGCAGTCGAGGAAGACCTGCGCCTTGATGGCGTCAGCGCCACCCGCAATGCCCTTTTTCTCCATTTCCTGCTTTGCCTTGTAGTCCGCCTTCGTGAAGAGCTTGTCGTCCTCTTCCTCGTCCGTGCGGCCGGGCGTCTTGTAGTCGTTGCGCAGGATCAGATAGCGGAACACGAAGAAGTAGATGGCCGTGAAGCAAAGCCCAACGACGATCTGGATGAGGTACGTCCCCGCATGGTAGCGGAAGAGCGGAATCCAGTTCTGCACGAAGCAGTCGATGAGGCCGCCGCCGAAGTTGCCCGAAAGACCGAAGAAGTAGAGTGTCGCGGAAAGCGTTGCCGAGAGGACGGCGTGCGTCGCGTAGAGGAGCGGTGCGACGAAGAGGAAGGTGAACTCGATCGGCTCGGTGATGCCCGTGAGCACGGCCGTTATCGTCGCAGGAACGAGGAGCGCGAGCGTCTTTTTGCGCTTTTCAGGCTTCGCACATAGATACATCGCGAGCGCCGCGCCGGGGAGGCCGAAGACCTTTGCACTGCCATGCAGGGCGAAGCCGCCCTCCGGGAACATTTCCTTCAAGCTGTGCGCGCTCGTCGCGAAGTCATTGAGGTGCTGGAGCCAATAGGCCTGGATGCCGCCGTCGCAGACCGCCGGGCCATACATGAACGGCAGGTAGATGAAGTGATGGAGACCGGCAGGGAGCAGGATGCGCTCCGAAAACGTGTACGCCCAGACGCCGACGATGCCGCTCGTCTTCAGGAAGAACTGGAATTGCTCAATCGCGTGCTGCACGGCAGGCCAGACGAGGCAGAAGACGAATGCCATCGGAATCATGACGGCGAAGCCGACCGCGACGACGAACGCCGGGCCCTTGAAGATGCCGAGCCAGTCGGGCACTTCCGTGTCGTAGAAGCGGTTATGCAGGTATGCCGTGCAGCAGGCGATAAAGATCGAGCCGAGCATGCCCATGTCGAGCGTCTTGATGTTCGCGATCATCGCGAGCCCCGTGCCAGCGCCCGCCGCCTGGCTGTAATCGACGCCGAAGAACGAGCCGTGCAGTGTCAGGTACCCGGAGATGAAGTAGTTGAACACCATGTAGATGACGAAGGACTCCATTGCGCAGCGCGCCGGTTCTTTCTTTGCAAAGCCGATTGGGACGGCAATCGCAAAGAGAATCGGCATCTGCGTGAACGCCGTCCATGCGCCCTGCTCGACGATAAACCAAAAATCATACCAGAATGTTCCCTTTGCGGCAAGCGAGCCGAAAAGCCCCGTATTCTTTGCCACAATGGAGACCGCTACCGTGAGACCGAAGAATGCGAACAGGATGACGGGCGTATACATCGCGCCGCCAAACCGCTGCAATTCCTGCATCACACGGTCCTTGCTGATTGCCATGGAAATCTCCTCCCCAACATAAAACTAGGATACCCATAATACCTTCACGCCCTTACGCTTCGCTAGGGCTTTACGGTTTTCATTATAAGACAGAACACGCGCAAACACAATAGATTCGGAGCGTTTTTGGCACGCCTGCCCCACGGCGTAACACGGTACATCGGGCGTACTTTGGTACAGCTGGTCAGGAAGATGGCGAACGCTTCTTTTCGCCCTCCTGCAGGCAGTGAACATAGATCCGGTACTTGACGAACCAGACCTCGACGAGCATGAAGTACGGCATCATCGACTTGAATGCGACGCGCTCCTCCGCCTTGTCGTAGAGCGGGAACTCGGCAGGCGAGATATAGAGGTTGACCGTCGAGAGGCTCGCGAGCGTGTTGTCGTGCAGCTGCGTGATGGAGATGACCGGCACGTCGCGCATTTGGAGGTCGCGCGCGAACTCCGTCACCGACGGCGTCTCGCCTGAGAGCGAGACGAAGATGAAGAGATCGTCCTTCGTGACGGACTTCAGAATCGAGCGGAACTCCTCGCGCGCGGGGATCTCGAAGAGCAGCACATTGTCGTAGAAGAAGAGCCGTTTCAGCTCCTGCAGGACATTCTCCTGCACATAGCCCGACGCATACGTAAAGACGCGGTTCGCCTCGTGGATGAGGCGGCTCGCCGCGTCGAAATTGCGCTGCAGGATGCGGTCGCCCGTCTTCAAGTAAAAGTCGCGCAGGTCGCCAATCACGTCCTCGCTCTCGTACTGCGGCTCCGGCTGCTCGAGCTTCAGCATGGCCTTGAGCTCGCCGAATCCATCGAAGCCGAGCTTCTGCGAAAAGCGCACGATCGTCGTGCTCGACACGGCGCAGGCGCGCGCGAGCTCGTGGATGGAGATGCGCCGCGCCTCTCTGCGGTGCTTCAGGATGTACTTCCAGATCACCATGTCCGTCTCGCCGAGCGCGCTGCGGTGCGCATTGATAAGCTCATCGAGTTTCATGATAGCCCCTCCTTCTCTGAAAGAAAATATAATCTACCAACGATTGCCCCTCTGCCAGAAGTCGGGCGTCAGCATGACGAGCAGCGTGAACATCTCGAGACGCCCGAGCAGCATGGAGACGCAGAGCACGCTCTTCGTGAAGTCCGAAAGCGGCGCGAACGTGTGCGTCGCCCCCGCAATGCCGAATGCCGGCCCGACGTTCCCCATCGTCGTCACGCTGAGGCCGATCGCGTCGAACGCCGCAATCCCGTCCGCCGTCAAAAGGAGCGCAAAGAACGCGATAAAGAAGATATAGAGGAAGAAAAACTGCCCGACGCGCAATAGCGTCTCCGCATCGACCTTCGCGCCGTTCATATGCACCTCGACGACGCGGCGCGGGCTGAGCTTCTGATGGACGACCGCCCACGCATTTTTGACGAGCAGCACGACGCGCGCGATCTTCATGCCGCCTGCCGCCGAGCCCGCGCAGCCGCCGCCGACCATCAAGAGAATCAGGATTCCCTTTGAAAATGCCGGCCACGTGTCAAAATCCGTCGAGACGAAGCCCGTCGTCGAGATCGAGCCGACCTGGAAGCTCGCATAGCGCAGCGCCTCGCCTGCGTCCAATCCCATGACGAGGACGAGATTCGCGGCGATGAGCGCCGTCGCCCCCAAGAGAATCCCGATGTACCACTTGAACTCCGTATTGCGCTTCAGCGGCGCAAGCCCCTTTTTCCAGATGCGGTAATAAAGCCCGAAATTGCCGCCCGCGAGCACCATGAAGAACGTCATCCACGCCTCAATCGCCACACGATCAAAGTGCATGGCATTGTCGTCGTAAATCGAAAATCCACCCGCCCCAATCGTGCTCATCGCATGCATGACGGCGCTCATCGGCGAAAGCCCGCAGGCGAAGTAAACGGCCGCCGCTGCCGCCGTGAAGAAAATATACATCTGGAAGAGCGCCTTCGTCATGTCGCGCAGGCGCGGCAGCACGCGGTCGCGCGTCGGGCCCGTCGTCTCCGCATTATACATGTAGACGGCGCTCTGCCCCGTCTGCGGCAAGAGCGCGATAAAGATGACGATGATGCCAAGCCCGCCGAACCAGTGCGTCATCATGCGCCAAAAGAGAATGCTCGGCGGCAGCGCAGTGAGCGCCGGCACGACCGTCGCGCCCGTCCCCGTAAAGCCCGAAATGCTCTCAAACACGCCATCGAGAACGCCGAGATAGCCGCCCATGCAGTACGGCAGCATCCCAAGCCCCGTCGCGAGCATCCAGCCAATCCCCGTAATCGCCACGCCCTCGCGCATCGTCAAGGGCTTCGGAAGCGCGCGCCCGCGCGTGAAAAGATACGCACCGAGCGTGACCGTCAGCACCGCCGAGAGCCAGAACGCGCGCGCAGACGCCTCGCCGCCCACGATCGCCATCACGAGCGGAAACCCCATGACAGCGCCCTCCGCGAGCACGAGCCGCCCGAGTATATAGAAAACCACCCGGCTGTCCAACGCCTCACCTCCCAGTGCATCAGCCTGCACGAGCGCCGTCACCAATGGCGGCGGAAATAGCGCGCGCCCTGATCGAGCAGAATCAAAAACGAAAAGATCTCGACGCGCCCAAGCACCATGATGCCGCTCGCGAAGAGCTGCAGCCAGCCCGGCGCCCACGAAAAGCCCACGGGCGCGTAGAGCGCCGCCGCCGCGCCTGTGCTCGTCAGACAGCCCGCCGCAATCGCCATCGCCTGCATGAGCGTGACGCCTGAGAGCGAGATGATGAGCGCGGCGGCAAAAAAGACCGCGACGAAGATGTAGAAAAACGACAGAATGCGCTGCGTGATCTTCGGCGCAACAGGACGCCCATCGATCTTCACACTGACGACCATGTGCGGATGGAGCGCGCGCCGCACCTCGGCAAGCGCGAGGCGAAAGAGCACGAGCAGGCGCATGACCTTCAGCCCGCCCCCCGCCGCGCCGATGCTGCCGCCGACGAACGCAAGCAGCAGCAGGAAGAACCGCTCAAACGGCGGCCAGTCCGCAAACGTGACCGAAGCGTAGCCCGTCGTCGAGAGGAACGAGACCGCCTGAAAGAAACCGTAGCGCAGCGCGTCGAGCACGCCATAGCGCCCATCGTGCAGGAGTGCCGCCGTGAGCACAGCGCCGCCCACGAGCACGGCATAGAGGTAGCTCCGAAGCTCCATGTCATGCACGAGCAGCGAGAGCCTGCGGCTGTGCCATGCCTGCCATGCGAGCAGGAGATTCACGCCCGCGAGCAGCATCGAGAGCCCGCCCGCAAGCTCCAGCGCGCCGCTTCGATACGCCGTGAAAAGCGTCCAATCCGCACTGCCGCCCGACGAGAGCGTCACCATCGCGCGCGTCACCGCTGCAAAGGGCGAAAGCCCCGCGAGGAGATAGAAAAGAGCAGAGAGCAAAGTCAGCGCCGCATAGACCGAAAGCCCGTGGCGCACGGCGGCTCGCATCCGATTCCAGACGGGGCTGAAGGAAAGCGACTGACGCGCCGTGAGCGTCAGCCCGAAGCACCCGCTGACCTGCGGCAGGACGGCGACGAGGACGATGACAAAAACGCCGCCGCCGAGCCACGAGAGCAGGCTGTGCCAGAGGACGAGCGAGCGCATGGGCATCGCGCCGTACGAGAGGCAGGATAGCCCCGTCGTCGTCAGCGCCGACACGCTCTCAAAAAAGGCCGCCGCTGGCGAGAGCACGCCCGCGAGCAGGTACGGCAGCATCGCAAAGAGCGCGAGGAACGGCCAGACGCCGACCATAGCGACAGCGCCCTCCGCAACGCCCATCTTCCTGCGCCCCCCCTGCTCGTCCGCACGCGCGATATACGCAAGCAGCGTACCGAAAAAAAGCGCCAGTGCGGCAGGCACAAAAAAAGGCAGAACGCGCTCGCCCCAGAGGAGCGCGGCGGCTGCGGGAATCGCGAGTGCGAGCGCGAATAGCTGCGTCATGCGCCCCAGAAAAAGCGGCAAAATCGAATCCACACGCCGCATACGCTCCCTCCTTTCCTGCCTTCAAACACCATTGTCTTTATTATACCACAAACCCATGCGGCGCGTAGCGGAATAAAATGGGAAACGCGCATCGCGACGAATGTGCGCGAACCATTTGCATAAACGGTTGACAACGCGAAGCCATCGTTATATAATGCATAAGTAACATATCTGTTAAGTATGATATGAAAGAAGGAATCGACATGAATCAGATCGAACCTATGGAACAATACCTAAAGGAAGAATTCGCTTGGTTTCATCGCCATCCCGAGCTCTCCTATGAAGAATTTGAAACGACGAAGCGCATACGGGCAGCGCTGGAACGCGCAGACATTCGGATTCTGGATCTCCCACTCAAGACCGGTCTAGTCGCGGAAGTCGGGCAAGGGGATTCCATCGTTGCCCTGCGTTCCGACATCGACGCCCTTCCCATCGAGGAGCAAACCGATCTCCCGTACCGCTCAGAAATCGCGGGGCACATGCACGCCTGCGGGCATGACTTCCACATAACGAGCGTGCTCGGCGCCGCCTTGCTGCTGAAAGCGCGGGAATCAGAGCTCAGTGGGCGCATCCGCATCCTCTTCCAGCCCGCGGAAGAAGCGCCGGGGGGAGCGAAGGTCGTCCTCGCGGCAGGCGCGCTAGAGGGCGTTTCCGCGATTTTCGGGCTGCACGCTTCCCCTCTTTTAGACGTGGGTACAATCGGTCTTCGCGAAGGTGCCGTCACGGCATCCGTCGATCGCTTCGTCTTTCGGTTTCGCGGCAAGGGCACACATGCCGCACATCCCGACCACGGGCTTGACCCAATCCCGCTTGCGGCAGCGTTTGTGCAAGCGGCGCAGACCATCGTATCGCGCAACCTAAGCCCCTTTGCCGCCGGGCTCGTCAGCATCACCCATGTAGAGGCGGGCAATACGTGGAACGTGATCCCGGAAGAAGCGCTCGTGGAGGGTACGACGCGCAGCTTGTCCGCCGCTGACCGCACGCAGATACGGCAGCGTATCTGCGTGCTCGCGGAAGGACTGGCACGCGCCCATGCGATGCGGGTCGAAACGGATTGGTACGAGGGGCCGCCCGCCACGCAGAACGACCCGAAATGGACAAAGATCGCCAGCAAGGTCGCAGCGTCAGAAGCCCTCCACGTCGTCCCTGCCCCCGCCTCCTTGGGCGGCGAGGACTTTGCCTATTATCAGGAACATGCTGCGGGAACGTTCGTCTTAGTGGGAACAGGACTTTCGCCCGCCAACCACAACCCGAAATTTACGGTCGATCCGACGGCTCTCATGCCGACGGCACGGTATCTGGCGGCACTCGTGCAGACCGCCCTTAAGCAGGTAAATGCCCATGATTGAGTTTGTTGACGTACATAAGAATTTCCTCGCGGGAGGGCGCTTCGTAAGCGCCTTGCAGTCCGTCAATCTAAAGATACCAGACGGCGATATTTTCGGCGTGATAGGCTTCAGCGGTGCGGGAAAGTCTACGCTCCTTCGCATGGTAAATGCCTTGGAGCGCCCCGATAAAGGGCACGTCCTATTAGACGGTCAAGCCGTGGACACGCTGTCCCATGCGGATCTGCGCAAGGTGCGCAAAAAAATTGGAATGGTCTTCCAGCAATTCAACTTGCTGGAATCCAAAACCGTTCGAGAGAATATCGCGATACCGCTTCGCCTCGCGCACGACCGGACGAAGTCGGAGATCGATACACGCATCGAGCGGCTGCTGGCGTTCGTCGAGCTGACGGACAAGGCCGACGCCTTCCCGTGGCAGCTCTCAGGTGGGCAAAAGCAGCGCGTCGGCATTGCGCGCGCACTCGCCACACAGCCCTCCATCCTGCTTTGCGACGAGGCGACGAGCGCGCTTGACCCAGAGACGACGGAATCCATTTTGAACTTGTTGGAGCGGATCAACCAGGAACTCGGCATCACGATTCTCTTCGTGACGCATCAGATCCAAGTCATCCAGAAGATATGCCGCCATGTCGCCGTCATGGACGCGGGGCGCGTCGTGGAGAGCGGCGCGACGCTGGACGTATTCTCCGCACCAAAGGAAGAAATCACGCGGCGCTTCGTGCGGGCAGTTATTCCCGACCAGCTGCCGCAGAGCCTCATAAAAGCGTTGCAGGCGGAAGAACGCCATCATCGCCTGCTTCGCTTGCGATTCCTCGGCGAGGGCGCGAAGGAGAACGTCCTCTATCAGGTCAACCGCCGGTTTCAAGTGGAGACGAGCGTTCTCTTCGCTTCCGTGAGCGAGATTGAAAAGACCGTTTTCGGCATCTTCATCGTGCAGTTTATCGGCGCAGAGGAAGAATTGAAGCGCGTGGAAGCGTACATCAGCGGGCAAGGCGTCCTGCTGCAGGAGGTGAAGCTATGATGGCACTGGAATTAGGCGTGCCGAATGCACAGATTTGGCTGGCAGCCGAGCAGACGCTTTACATGGTCTTCGTATCGCTGGCGATTGGAACGGTGCTCGCGATGATTCTCGCCGTACTGCTCATCCTCACGCGCCCGCTCGGCATCCTGCCGCACCGCTGGACCTATCGCATCATCAACGTCGTCGTGAACATCATCCGAAGCATCCCCTTTATCATTCTCATGGTGTTCATCCTGCCGCTCACGAAAGCCCTCGTCGGGACGCGGGTCGGCACAACGGCGGCGCTCGTCCCGCTCGTCGTCTTCATCACGCCGTACCTGACACGCCTGTTTGAAAACTCCCTGCTGGAAGTCAATCACGGCATCATCGAAGCGGCGCAGGCGATGGGCGCGTCCTACTTTGAGATTGTCTGGTACTTCCTGCTGCCAGAGGCGAAGGGATCGCTGATCCTCTCCGTGACGACAGGGACGATCGGCCTCTTAGGTGCGACGGCAATGGCAGGCGCTATCGGGGCTGGCGGCGTGGGCGATCTCGCGCTTACGTATGGCTACGAGCGACTCAATTTCCCGCTCATGTTATTCACCGTGATTGTGCTCATCGTCTTCGTGCAGATCATCCAAGCGGCCGGAAACCACTTCGCCGCCCATGCGCGCGGACACTGACAAATATAGGAGGAACTCTTTATGAACATCAAAAAGGCATTCACACTGGGGCTTTCCCTCGTACTCGGGCTGACGATCCTCGCTGGCTGCGGCAACGACCAAACCGCGTCGGATCAAAAGAAGGAGCTCGTTTACAGCAAGTCGCAAGGACCGTACTCCGAGCTTTTCGAGCAGGGCGTCAAGCCCATTTTGGAAAAGAAGGGCTACAAGGTCACGGGGAAGGACATGAGCGACCTGCTGCAGGCAGACGTCGCACTCAATGAGGGCGAGGTGGACTTCAACGTCGAGCAGCATACGGCGTACATGGAAAACTTCAACCAAAAGCAAGACGGGCATCTCGCCGCACTCGCGCCGATTCCGACCGTTCCGGCGGGCATATACGCCGGCAAGAAAGACCAGCTCGCGCAGATAGCAGACGGCGATACGATTGCCGTCCCGAATGACGCGTCCAACACGGCACGCGCCTATGCGCTCCTGCAAAAAGCGGGCTGGATCAAGCTGGATCCATCGAAGGACCTCTCTGCCGTGACGCAGCAGGACATCGTGGAAAACCCGCATCATCTGCAATTCACGGAAATGAAGTCCTTGAACATCCCCGCCGTACGCGGTGATTTCGCCTACATCGTCATCACGGGCGCAATCATCTACAACGCAAAGATCGACCCGTCAACGGCGCTCTTGAAGGAAGACATCCTGCCGCACCTTCTCTTGCAGCTCGTCGTGCAGGAGAAGAACAAAGACGCGCAATGGGCAAAAGACATCGTCGCCGCCTATCAGTCGCAGGAATTTAAGGATTACATCGCTAGGCACGATAAAGAGCTCTGGTTTGTACCGGAGCAGTAACAAATAGAAAAAGGCTTTGGCAGCTCCGTCAGATGTGTCGCCAAAGCCTTTTTTGCCTACTTCGCCTTAAAGTACGCCATGACCTTCTGCGAGAAGCTCGTCTGCACGAAGAGAATGACGCGGTCGCCCGTGGCGAGTGCCGTATCGCCGTTCGGGATCGCCGCCTCGCCTGCTCGCACATAGGCGCAGACGAGACATTCGCGCGGCAGGCGTGCGTCCTTTAGTGGCTTTCCCGCGACGGGCGCGCCCTCCTGCACGATGACCTCGACCGCTTCCGCCCTTGCGCCCTCCAAAAGAGACACCGAGACGACGCCGCCGCGCCGCGCGAAGGCGAGCACCTCGCTCGCGGGCAGGAGGCGTGAGGATAGAACGATATTGACGCCGACCTTCTCCATGAGCTCGACGTACTCGTTGCGCGAGACGCGCACGACCGTCTTCGTGCGGTTCTTCGACAGGTGGCGCGCGAGGAGCGCGAGCATAAGATTGAGCTTGTCGTCCTCGGTCAGACAGACGACGACGTCGGCGTCGGCAACGCCCTCCTCCATCAGGAGGTCGATATCCGTGCCGTCGCCGCATATCGCAAGCCCATCGGACAGCTTCTCCGCCATCATGCGGCAGCGCTCCGCGTCCTTGTCGATGACCTTGACGTGGACGCCCTGCGCCTCCAGGAGAAGCGCGAGCGCGCGCCCCGTGCGCCCCGCGCCGATGATGACGACGCGGTGGAGCTTCTTCGCGTCGCGCTGCACGAAGCTCTGGCTGAATTTCTCGATCTCCTCCGGTATGCCGATGAAATACGCATTGTCGTGCGGCAGCAGGCAGTCGTCGCCGTGCGGGATAATCATGCGGTGATCGCGGAAAATCATGCCCGCGAGCACGCCGCGCGGCAGATGGATGTCCTTGAATGGAATCTTCGCGAGCGGCGAGTGGCGCTGCACCTTCGTCTCGAAGAGGCGGATCTTGCCATGCGCGAAGTCTTCGACATTGAGCGCGGCAGGCGTCATCAAGATGCGATTGATCTCGTATGCCATGATGAGCTCCGGGTTCAGCATGAGGTCGATGTCGAAATTCTGCTTGAGGTAGTCCCTCGCCTCGCTGATGAACTGCATATCGCGGATGCGCGCCGCCGTGTGCGTGATGCCGTGCTTCTTCGCGAGGATGCAGGCGACCATGTTGACCTCGTCGCTCGCCGTCACCGCGATCAGAATATCCGCGCCGCGCACGTCCACGTCGTCCATCGTGATGGGGCTCGCGCCGTTTGCCGCGACTGTCAGCACGTCGAGCGTATTGCGGACGGGCTCCAGCTGCGCCTCGTCGTGGTCGATGACGACGACGTCAAACTGCTCCTTCGACAAAAGCTCCGCAATACTGTACCCAAGCTTCCCCGCCCCCACGACGACAATCCGCATGACGCTCCCCCTAATCCCGTGAAATCATTTTTTCCATTATATACCACAAAAGCCTCCCACGGCAACAGACCGCAGGAAGCTTTTCTTTTACGGCAGAACCACCGATTCACGACTCATTGACGAGTTTGCCCGTCATATAATCGATCTGTAGGCAGGTTACGCGCGTCCGCGCGAACGCCATGCGAAGCTCTTTTTCCACGCCTTCGGGCGTAGGGTAATACTTCAGCCCAAGGCTGCGGCAGATGCGCTCCGCCTTTTCCCTATCCTCCACAATCGAGATGCGCCCGCGCACGATGACGGACGTCGCATTGTACGCCCATTCCCCTTCGCGGATAAAGCCTTGATTGCAGACGCAGAACGAGACGCGCGGATCGGCTTCCAGAAGCTCCGCCTTCGTCCCTTCCTTCGCCCCGTGAAAGTAAATATTTCCGTCTGCCTCATCGTAATAAAAATTGATCGGCATGGCATACGGATAGCCGTTCTCGCCATGTAATGCGAGCACGCCACGCCTTTCCGTCTTCAAGATATGAATGCAGTCTTCCTCCGACACCTGCTGCTTGAAGCGCCGCATCTTCCGCCACTCCATGAAATCCCCCCTCATACAAGACGCGCGTGCGTACACCGCACGCGCATTCATTATACCATATATCCTCCTATCGGTACTTGCAGGATCAATGCACATAAAATTTTACTATCTTTATGGATTGCCAGTCAAATAAAAATAGAAGATAGATAAAAAACGGTTCATCCAGGCCTTCTGCCGAGGATGAACCGTTTTTGTCGTGAAGTTGCCGAACGAGTTGACTGAATATGTATCTACAAAAGGAGCAGGAATGAAATTACTCCGCAAAAAGCTCCGTCGAGAGATAGCGGTCGCCGCCATCCGGCAGGAGCGCGACGATGTTCTTGCCCGCGAACTCCGGACGCTTTGCGAGCTCCACAGCCGCCGCGAGCGCCGCGCCCGACGAAATGCCGACGAGCACGCCCTCGGCACGGGAGAACTGGCGGCCGTACTTGAAGGCCGCGTCATTCGATACCGTCAAAACCTCGTCGTATGCCTTCGTGTCGAGCGTCTCCGGCACGAAGCCTGCGCCGATGCCCTGAATCTTGTGCGGGCCTGCCTGTCCCTTCGAGAGAATCGGGCTCGTCTCCGGCTCAATGGCAAAGACCTTGACATTCGGATTCCGCTTCTTGAGATAGCGGCTGACGCCCGTCAGCGTGCCGCCCGTACCAACGCCCGAAAGGAACGCGTCGACCTTGCCGCCAAGCGCCTCCCAGATCTCTGGGCCAGTCGTCGCCTCGTGCGCGGCGGGGTTCGCCTGATTCGTGAACTGCGACGGGATAAACGAATGCGGCGTCTTTGCGGCGATCTCCTCCGCCTTGGCGATTGCGCCCTTCATGCCCTTCGATCCGTCCGTCAGCACGATCTTCGCGCCGTATGCCTTCAGCATATTGCGGCGCTCGACGCTCATCGTCTCCGGCATGGTGAGGACTGCCTTGTAGCCGCGCGCCGCCGCGACGGACGCGAGCCCGATGCCCGTATTGCCCGACGTCGGCTCGATGATGACGCTGTCCTTCGTGAGCTTTCCTTCCTTCTCCGCCTGCTCGATCATCGCCTTTGCGATGCGGTCCTTGACCGAGCCTGCCGGATTGAAGTACTCGAGCTTCGCGTAGACATTCGCCGCGAGATCGTTCGCCTTGATGAAGTTGTTCGCCTTCAGAAGCGGCGTGCCGCCGATGAGTTCTGTTGCGCTTTCATATACTGCTGCCATTTGATTTTCCTCCTGTAAATCTATTGCTGAAATAAACATATATGCTTGATAGGTTTATACTAGCACACCTTTCCAGCCATGTCAACAAAACTTTCTTCTATTGACAAATTCCATAAAATTGACTATGCTTTATAAGAATTAGAAGAATAATGTGCATATATTATGAAAGAAAACGAGGTACACCATTATGAAGATCTCCGCCAAAGGCCGCTATGGGCTCGCTGCCATGACGTATCTTGCACACCACTACGCCTCCGGCACGCCCGTCACGATCATCAGCATATCCGAGAGCCTTGGCATATCGAAAATCTACCTCGAGCAGGTCTTTGCGCTCCTGAAGCGCGCGAAGCTCGTCAACTCGATAAAGGGAAGCCAGGGCGGCTACCAGCTCGCCGAGAACCCGCGCACGATCTCCGCCCACGCCATCCTCTCGGCGATAGAGCTTTCCCTCATGGAAAAAACCGCGCCTGCCTCGCCCGACAAGATGCCTGAGCTCGACCGCGCACTCGCCGCACGCGTCTACGACCCGCTCGACCGCGCAATCTGCGAATCGCTTTCCTCCGTCACGCTCGACGCCATCCTGACGGCCATTGCCGAGGAGAAATCGGCGGAAAGTCTCATGTATTTCATCTAATAGACGCGGTTGTACCATGTTCCATAAAACGTACTAGGTCTTTTATCCTATTCGAACTAGCATACGCGCGCAAAACGGCGAGAATCGCAACTAGCTATGGGGAAACCCATTACAGATAGAACGGCAATCCCCAAAATCCGCGGTTTTCGCATAAAAATCGCCAAAAGCTCATTTCACAAACCACCCCTTCTATGCTATACTAACTCCCGTGCTAAGGCGAATAACCCCGATCCGCCTAGGACGTAGAGTAAAGGACTACGTGATTCCAGTCCCGTGCGGCACATCGCCGCCGCTGGTTCATTGGAGGTGTTTCTCATGATGATTGACAACATCCGCGTTATTATCGAAAAGGGGTCGTTTTCCGCAGAGGACGCGCAGTACTATATCGAGCAGATCCAAAAGACTACGAAATTCACATTGAAGAAAGTGACGTTTGCCCGCTCTGACCATTATCTCGATATTCGCTACGCATTCAAGGAAATCCCTTTTGAACGGCTTCGCCGCGTTTCGCTCGCATCCGCGCCGGAAAAGAGAGCCGTCAACAACTGACGCAAAACAGCAGATCATGCGATTATGCGTATGTAGGACAGTAGGACACGCCGCAGGCTTACCCTGTGGCGTGTCTTATTTTGCGCGCAAAAACGACGGAAGGTGTTCCCTTTTCCCGCCGCGCGTTGTAGAATGGAACATATCTTACCTAGAAAGAAGGGCTTCCTACGGGCACTCTTGCATCCGGGCTGCCAAAGACACGGCGGCAAGCTTTTTACGAGGGCGTGCATGACGGCACGCCGATTGCGCTCGGCTACTTCGTCGTCTCCTTCACGCTCGGCATCGCCGCGCGCAATGCGGGGCTTTCGCCGTTTCAGGGCTTTCTCGCGAGCCTCCTCAACAATGCGTCGGCAGGCGAGTACGCCGGCTTCACCGTCATTGCAGGCGACGCGCCGTATCTCGAGATCATCCTCCTCACGCTCGTCGCCAACGCGCGCTATATGCTGATGAGCTGCGTCATCAGCCAGCGGTTCGCGCCCACGACGAGCATCTGGCATCGCATCTTCGTCGCCTTCGACATCACGGACGAGCTCTTCGGCATCACGATTGCGCGGAAAGGCTTCATCGAGCCATTTTACAACTACGGCGCAATGGCGGTCGCCATGCCGGGCTGGTCGGTCGGCACGATGCTCGGCATCGTCGCGGGCAATATCCTGCCCGCCTCCGCCGTCAGCGCGCTCAGCGTCGCACTCTACGGCATGTTCCTCTGGATCATCGTGCCACCCGCGCGCGCGAATCGCATCGTCGGCGCGCTCGTCGCCCTTAGCTTTGCCGCGAGCTTTCTCGCCGCACACGTCGCGCCGCTCTCGGCGCTCTCTGCCGGCACGCGTACGATTATCCTGACCGTCGTGCTCGCAGGGATTGGCGCCGCGCTCTTCCCCATCCAAGACAAGACGGACGCAGCAGGAAATCCCACAGAGGAAAAGGAGGCGGCACGCTGATGCAGCACGACATCTACATCTACCTCCTCCTGATGAGCGCCGTGACGATTGCCATACGCATCGTGCCCGTCACGCTGTTGCGGCGCGAGATCAAGAACCGCTTCCTGCGCTCCTTCCTCTTCTACGTCCCCTACGTGACGCTCGCCGTGATGACCTTCCCCGCCATCACCGAGGCGACGCAGTCGCCGATTTCCGGCGCGCTCGCGCTCATCGGCGGCATCGGCCTCGCATGGATCGGCGCAAGTCTCTTCCAAGTCGCCGCTGCCTGCTGCGCCATCGTCTTTGCTGCAGAACTATTTCTTTAAGGAAGCATCGGCTTCTCCCCGCGCCTTGGGAAGAACAGGTCGAGCGCTTTATGTTCCTGCGCCTTTCCAAAGCAAGAGCCAAGCAGAAACAGCACGAGCGAGAGCGTTATCCCTATCACAATCGGATGCAGCCCCATGACCTTGATCCCGGCATACTGCGCCCAGCAATAGACGGCCGTCCCCCCTGCCATCGAGAGCAGCGCGCCGAGGCGGTTCGCCCGCCGCCAGTAAAGCCCGAAGAGCAGCACCCAGAAAAACGCCGTCTCAAGCCCGCCGAACGCGAACATATTGATGATCCAGATAAGCGACGGCGGCGTCAACGCGATGCAGAAGACGAGCACGCCAAGCCCTGCCGTCACCGCAACCGAAAGGCGGCGAACGTGCGGCGCGGAAACCGCCCTGCCCCGCTTTTTCGCATGGTGCAGATAGACGTCCTTGATGACCGCCGACGCCGCGACGATGAGCAGCCCCGAGATTGTCGAGACCGACGCCGCGAGCGGCCCGATGATCGCAAAGCCGACGAGCGAGGACGGCAGCGCCGCGACAATCGCCTGCGGTATGACGAAATCGACCCCGCCATAGTCCGCAGGCGTCCCCGTGAGCACGCCATGTGCGAGAATGCCCGTAAAATTGACCCCGATATTCATAAAGCCGACAACTGCCGTGCCAATCAGCATTGCGCGGTGCAGGCTGTGCGTATCCTTGTAGCTGATGCCGCGCACGACGGACTGCGGCAGCGCAATCGTGCAGATGCCGACGAGAATCCACTGCGTGAAGTAAAGCCCGAGCGGCATCTTCCCATCCGAAAGCGGCGTCAGCATCGCGGGATGCTCCGCGCGGATATGCGCCATGATCGCGCCGAACCCGCCGCCCGCATCCAGCACATAGGCAAGGAGCAGCACGATGCCCGCCATCATCACGAGCGCGCAACACGTGTCCGTCAGCGCGACGGCACGGAAACCGCCAATCGCCGTGTAAAGGACGACGACGAGCCCGAAGAGCAAAAGCCCCGTCTCGTAGCTGTAGCCCGTCACCGTCGCAAAGAGATTCGCCCCGCCGACGAACTGCGCCGTCATCGTCCCGCAGAAAAAGAGGACGATGACAAAAGCGGAAAGCGCCGCCACCGTGTCCGATCCGTACCGCGCGCGGATAAGGTCGACGACCGTCACCGCGTCGAAGCGGCGCGCGAGCAGCGCGACGCGCTTGCCGAAGACGCCGAGCACGAGAAAGACCGCCGTGACCTGCACGACCGCCATGTAGACCCATCCGAAGCCGACCGAGAACGCCATGCCCGGCCCGCCGACGAACGAGCTGACCGAGCTGTACGTCGCGACCGTCGTCATTGCAAGCACGAAACCGCCGAGATCGCGCCCGCCGATAAAATACTGCGCAACGAAGCTGCCGCGCGCCGCCCGCCGCCGGACGAAAAACCCAATCGCGACCATCAGCCCCATAAAGGCGAGCAGCGGCAGGAGCGCCGCGAGATTGCCTTCACGCATCGCGGCCGCCCCCCTCCAGATCCATGTCGCGAAACACAAAGCGAATGAGCGCCGCGACGCCGAGAATCGCAACGAGCCATACGCCGACCGTCGACGCCCACACCCAGAGCGGCAGATGGAAAACCTCTGCCTCGACCTGTGAAAGCCCAAAGCCCGCAAAGAGCCAAAAGACGATCAGCACAAGAAGCAGCAGCCCCGTGGCTGCTGCTTCCCTTCGTACCTGCCGGTACTTCTCATAATCATTCATTCTCTTTTCCTCCTTGTACAGTCGCACCCGAATTAGCGCGTACCGTCAAGGAGAATCATACCATAAAGCAAGCGTATAGTCCAACCGTTTCAGATTGCCTATCCTCCGCCCCTGTCAGCATGTTTAAAAAAACAGCTGCCCCCTACGCAAGCAAACCCTCATGGCGCATCCTGCTCCGCCAATACGCCCGCGTCCATCCGAAAGCACCTATCACCGAATGCGGCGGCACACACTTCATGTGTGACGAGCAGCACGCATGCGCCCTCACGGCTGAAGTCCTTGAGGAGCTGCAGCACTTGCCGCGTGTTCTCATCGTCCAGATCGTTCGTCGGCTCATCTGCCAGCAGCAGCCTGGGACGCATGACGAGGGCACGCGCAAGTGCGAGGCGGCGCAGCTCGCCACCCGATAAATGGGAGGGCATTTCCTCCATGAGCGATCCTAGTCCGACGCGCTCCAGCAGCTCGCCGGCAAAGCTGCACACCGCATCATCGGCATGGTAAAGGCGGTATGGCAGGCAGACGTTTTCTGCTACGGTCAAACTCTCTATCGGGGTCTGACGCTGTGGTACGACGCCGATGTTCTCGTTGCGGAAGCGCGACAAGGAAGCGTCGTCCATGGCGTAGAGATCGGCGCCGTCGATGAACACCTTCCCCTCTGCGGGGTGCTGCAAGCCTGCCAATATGTTCAGCAAGGTGCTTTTTCCGCTGCCCGACCGTCCCGTTATGACGACCAGCTCCTTTTCCGTCAAGGACAAGTCCGTTTGGCTCACCGCATAAAAGTAATCGTCGCTGCTCTTGCCGCGAAAATAATATTGCCCGATGGCACTCGCTTTTACCAACATAAAATCTCCTCCTGTGACGTGGCGAAATCCCTGTCAGCGAAGAACATTGCCGGCATCCACGCGGCTCAGCCGGCAGGCAGACCAAGCCGAGATGAGCGAGCCGGTTGCCACTGTTGCACATAGTGTGCCGATGGCGAGGAAAAGGCAGGTGCTGACCGTTGGCAGCAGGAAGGGCAGCCCCATGGCAATCTCAATGTAGGAAGTGAAGGGAAAGATCACGAGTGCTGCGGCGAATACGCCTGCAACGGCACCAGAGAATGTCAGCAGCAGGGATTCTCCCAGTACAAGACGCATGAGTTTTTGACGGGATGCGCCAATCACTCGCAGCACGGCAAACTCTTTTCGCCGCTCTCGCGTGATCATGGAAAATGCGACCGCCATGATGACAAGGCAGAGCAGCCAAATGAAAGCCAGCATATAACGGATGATCTGAGAGGCTCCTGCCAGCCCCTTGGCAATGCCCGAAATCATACTCTTTGTCTCAACAGCTTTCACCCCTGCAACCTTGCTTGTGATCTGGCCGGCCGTTTCGCCCACATGGCAGCCGGGCGTCACCTTCACCATGATAGCTGAGACCACATCTGCCGGATCCCCATGAAAAGAGTTCAGTCCGAGGGACTCGGAGGCGGCGAGCAGCGTCTTGATGGTGTCGATATTTGCAAATACAGCCCTGTCCAGCCCCGTGCCGGTCCTGTCCAGTTGTGCGGCGACGCGGCAGTTTTGGTTGAAGAAATGCACGGTCTTCTCCCGTGGGAGAAAAATGCTGCTGCCCACAGCGACGTCGCCGGCGCTGAGGCTTCCGTCGTAGCTGTTTTTTATCCACGGCTGAATGGTGAAGTCGGTTTCAGGATCAATGCCGATGATTTGTACAGGCATCGAACAGCAGGCAGAGTTCGCCGAGGCGAGATACATCTGCGGCGAAGTTTTTTCTACGCCCTCGACAGAGCGGATGCGCTCCTCTACGTCCGCAGGCATATAGAAATAGCCGGGAACACCCTGCAAAAGAAGCCCTTCCAAGGCACTTGCCTCTGTAGATGCAGGGATCACTACAATATCGGCGCCGAGACGTGCCTCTAGGCTGCTGAAACCACGCTCCAAGCTCGCGATCAGCATCGTTCCTGCGAAGACAGCAACGGCAAGGAGTGCCGTCAAGAGGAACAGCGAGACGCTTCGTCCCTTGTGGCAGAGGACGTTGCGATAGGCAAGGCTCTTTTTTACGTTCATGAAATGCTCCTTTCCCGCTGGAAAAAAATATCCGCTGCCAGCAAGAGAAGGAGCAGTATGGTGAGGACGGTGACAGCCGGCGCCATGACCGTATGGCAGTGCATTTCTTCTCTCATGCAGAGGTCGATAAGCCCATGCGGGATGGCGAACAGCAACAGCGTCGTGGGAATCATGGAAATGCTGATGCCAAGTTTGACAGAGGCACTTTTCGCAAGCAGGTGAAAAGCAGCCTGCAACGCCAATGCGATGCCTGTTCCCGTGATGGCTCTTCCTGCCCAATGGCATACCATAAAGCTGCCGTCAGGCCTTGGGCCGCAAGGCTCGAAGATCGTTACCGAACCGATGGCAGCAAATAGGCAAAGAATGAGCAACGCAATATCAAGCCCCCGCCGTGTAGCAGAAATGTTCGTCATGCAAAGCACCTCCTATGTCTGCAAATGAGAATATATATCATTATTATACACAGCAGGCAACGGAGCTGTCAAGGAAGCCAAAAGCACAGCAGTCAATGCGCCCCTCATATTGCGGCAGCAACGATTTAAGGAAGCGCTGATTAAATGAAATTGCCCAGATTTGCATAGATGCGCTGTTCCTATCTAGGAGACAAACCACAGGCGTAGTGGTGCTACGCCGCGGATTGAAGGGCGACGAGAGGACAGTGCAGATGTGTGAAGATTTCCGTATATCCATTTTTATTATACCATGACTATCAGGCTATGTGCGGAATTTGTCGATGCAGTGTGGGCGAAAAGATGCGAAAAAATCAGTGTTTCTCCAGATAACGGCTCATGATCTCGACCGCGCAGTAATCGCCGCACATCGAGCACGCTCCCTCGTCTGCCGGATTGCGCGCTGTGCGCTTCTCGCGCGCAATCTCCGGATCGATGGCAAGGCGCATCTGCTCCTCCCAATCGAGACGTTTGCGTGCTTGCGCCATTTTTTTGTCCCAGTCACGCGCGCCAGGGACGTCCCGCACGAGATCTGCCGCGTGCGCCGCAATGCGACTCGTGATGACGCCCGTATGCACGTCCTCGATGGTCGGGAGCGACAAATGCTCGGCAGGCGTCACATAGCAGAGGAAGTCTGCTCCCGAAACGGCAGCAAGCGTGCCCCCGATCGCCGCCGTGATATGGTCGTAGCCGGGCGCAACATCCGTGACGAGCGGCCCTAATACGTAGAAGGGCGCGCCGTGGCAGAGGCGCTTCGCAAGCTTCATATTCGTTTCGATTTGGTCGTAGGGGACGTGCCCCGGCCCTTCGACCATGACTTGCACGCCGCGCGCCCATGCGCGCCGCGTCAGCTCGCCTAGCGTGATAAGCTCCGTAAGCTGCCCGCCGTCCGTCGCGTCCGCCGTGCACCCAGGACGCATCCCATCGCCCAAGCTGATCGTCACATCGTACTTCTCACAAATATCCAGTATATCGTCGTAGCGCGCATAGAGCGGGTTTTCCTTCTCGTTGTGCAGAATCCAGCCCGCGATAAACGATCCGCCGCGGCTCACAATATCCATCTCGCGCCCTTCCTCGCGCATACGCTCGATGGCGGTGCGCGTGACGCCGCAGTGGAGCGTCATGAAGTCCGCCCCGTCCTTTGCCTGCTGCTCGATGGTTGCGAGAATATCTTCCTCTGTCATCGCGACGACCGCCCCGTGTTCGCGGATCGCGCGCACGGTCGCCTGATAGAGTGGCACTGTGCCAACCATAATCGGCGAATGCTCTACGATGCGCTGGCGCGAGCTATCAATATGATTCCCCGTCGAGAGATCCATGACGGAATCCGCGCCGCAGCGCACGGCCTCGTCCAATTTCGCAAGCTCCGGCTCGATGTCAGGGTAGGTGCTCGACGTGCCGATGTTCGCATTGACCTTGACGCGAAGCCCCTCGCCCACGCCGCATGGGACGAGGCGCGCATGGTTGTGATTTGCGCAGATTGCGACTGTCCCGCGCGCAACGCGCTCGCGGATCGCCTCGGGCGCAAGCCCCTCCGCCTCTGCGACATGCTGCATCGCCTCCGTGATGTGTCCCTTTCGTGCAAGCTGTATCTGTGTTGCCATGATATGCCCTCCTAGAAGATAGATGTAAACAGAAAAAGCCGCCCGGCGTACCGAACGGCAAAATTCTTTGTCACTTCCCTACGCAGGTATTAACCCAACAGGTTCCAAGGGTCGGAACAAGTCCTCTCAGCCGCAAGCGACCCCCCTAGTGAAATCATGATTCTTTTTTCGTTATTTTAGCAGAAAGCATCCGATTTGGCAAGGCGATTGCCATAACAGTATCTGTTATAATTATGATACTGTAAGAAAAATAAAATCGCAACAAGAATCATTCATTTCGCCAAAAAGATGTTACGCCTGTCTAAAAAGTCCCTGCCCAGCATCAGAGGAACGTGTTACAATAACAAGGGAAGCACTGATTAATTCAGCCGCCCATCTTCACACACCTGCACTGTCCTCTCGTCGTCGACAAATCCGCGGCGTAGCACCACTACGCCTGTGGTTTGTCTCCTAGATGGGAACAGCGCATCTATGCAAATCTGGGCAACTTCATTTAATCAGCGCTTCCCAAGAAAACAAGTGAAAAACAGGAGGAATACCATGCGCCGACACGACCGTGAAATCACCGAAGAAAACGAGATACTTTCCATCATGGAAAAATGCGACGCCTGCCGTCTGGCGTTCAACGATGACGGCTACCCTTATGTGTTTGTCGTGAATTTTGGCATCGGCACGAAGGACGGGCGCACGACGCTCTACTTCCACAGCGCCCTAGAGGGGAAGAAAGTCGAGGTCATGCAGAAGGACAATCGCGCGACGTTCGAGATGGATCATGGGCACAAGCTCGAATACTTCGCGGACAAGGGCTACTGCACGATGTCATACGAGAGCGTCATTGGCAGGGGGCGCGTCCGCATCATCGAGGACGCGGCGGAAAAACAGGAAGCCTTGGAGCTTCTGATGGCGCACTACCACGACGGGGAGCGCGCGTACTTCAACCCCGCCGCGATCCCGCGCACGCTCGTCTACGCGCTCTCCGTCGAGCAGATGACGGGCAAGCGGAAATTGCCGAAAGGATGAAAACCGCGCGAATTGTCAAGTCAAGTGCAACGTCTTTGAATCATAGACCTCGTAGGGAGTTCTGTATCCTAGGGAAGCACTTCCTTAGATTGTACCTTCGCCACAGAAAAAAGAGCTGCCGCACAAACTCGCGTTCGTACAGCAGCTCTCTATTATGGAGCAAACCAAACTGGGTCAGCAGGTATGGCACTTCTCGTAGAGGTTCTTTTCCTTCAGTAGCTTGACCATCGTCGCGCCGATGTGTGCGACCGTGTCCGCGACGGGAATGCCTGCCGCGTTGAGTGCTGCGACTTTATCTGCCGCCGTGCCCTTGCCGCCCGAGATGATTGCGCCGGCATGGCCCATGCGCTTGCCCGGAGGCGCCTGACGGCCTGCGATGAAGGCGGAGACGGGCTTCTCCGGCATATTCGCCTGAATCCACTTCGCCGCGTCTTCCTCTGCCGTGCCGCCGATCTCGCCGATCATCAGGACGGCATACGTGTCGGGGTCGTCCTTGAAGAGCTGCAGCGCGTCGATGAAGTCCGTGCCCTTGACGGGGTCGCCGCCGATGCCGATGGTCGTCGTCTGGCCGATGCCCGCGTTCGTGAGCTGGAACGCCGCCTCGTACGTCAATGTGCCGGAGCGCGAGATGACGCCGACGTGGCCGGGCTTGCTCACAGAGCCCGGCGTGATGCCGAGCTTCGCCTGATTCGAGGTCAGAAGGCCAGGGCAGTTCGGTCCGACGAGGCGCGTCTTCTTGCCCTGCATATAGCGGCGCACCTTGACCATGTCGAGCACGGGGATGTGCTCGGTGATGCAGACGACGAGATCGAGGCCTGCGTCGACGGCTTCCATGATGGAGTCTGCCGCAAAGCGTGCGGGGACGTAGACGACGGACGCTGTTGCGCCCGTTGCCTTCACGGCGTCTGCGACGGTGTTGAATACGGGAACGCCCTCGACGGTCTGCCCCGCCTTGCCCGGCGTGACGCCGCCGACAATCTTCGTGCCGTAGTCGAGCATCTGCTTCGTATGGAACGTCGCCGCCTTGCCCGTGATGCCCTGCACGATGACTTTTGTATCTTTATCAATCAGAACTGACATATCGATGCCCTCCCTTTCAAGCCTTCGCCTCTGCAACGAGTTTTACAATCTGCTCGGCGCCGCCTTCCATCGTCGCGGCGGGGTATACGTTGCCGATTGGCGTATGTTTCAGGATCTCACGCCCTTCCTCGACCTTCGTGCCTTCGAGGCGGACGACGACGGGGACGGGGATCGACTTGCCGTCGGGGGAGATGATCTTCGCCGCTTCAATGATGCCGTTTGCGATATTGTCGCAGCGGTTGATGCCGCCGAAGATGTTGACGAAGATGCCCTTCGCCTGCCCGCCCTCGAGCATGATGGAGAACGCTTTTGCGATCTTCTCCGGCTCGGAGTCGCCGCCGACGTCGAGGAAGTTCGCCGGCTCGCCGCCGTAGTGCTTGATGATGTCGACGGTCGCCATCGCGAGGCCCGCGCCATTGACCATGCAGGCGACGTCGCCGCCGAGGTTGACGTAGTTGAGGCCTGCCGCCGCCGCCTCGCGCTCCTTCGGGTCTTCCTCCGTCTCATCGCGCAGCGCGACGACGTCGGGGTGACGGAAGAGCGCGCTGTCGTCGAAGTTCAGCTTCGCGTCGAGCGCAATAACGTCGTCCTCTGCCGTGACGACGAGGGGGTTGATCTCGACCTGCGAGCAGTCCTTGCTGATAAAGACCTTGTAGAGTCCCTGCATGAGGGCAGCCGCCTTGCGGACAGCAGGCGCGGGGATGTTGATCGCATACGCCATGCGCTGCGCCTGGAAGGGAGCAAGCCCGATGACCGGATCGATGTACTCCTTGATGATCTTCTCGGGAGTCTCTGCCGCGACCTTCTCGATCTCGACGCCGCCTTCCTCCGAGCCCATCATGACGATGCTCGCGCTCTGGCGGTCGACGACGAAGGAGAGATAATACTCCTTCTTGATGTTCGAGCCAGCCTCGATGAGGAGGCGTCCGACCTTCTTGCCCGCAGGGCCCGTCTGATGCGTGACGAGCGTTTTGCCGAGGAGCTCCTTCGCGTAGGTCGCGACCTCGTCGACCGACTTTGCGATCTTGACGCCGCCTGCCTTGCCACGGCCGCCGGCGTGGATCTGCGCCTTGACGACGATGACGGGCGCAGCGAGCGCCTTCGCGTTCGCCACGGCTTCCTCTACCGTGAAGGCAGGCTTGCCCTCTGGGACGTTTACGCCATAGGAGCGCAGGATTTCCTTGCTTTGGTACTCATGGATGTTCATGGTCTTGCCCCCTTATTCATTTGACAAGCCGAAATGCGCATCTCTTTCTATTTATTGCCCATCTCGACTACGATAAACGTATTATATATCAATTTGCTCGCATTGTCTATTTATTTGCAGTTATCGGATTGATTGATGTTCTTTATGGTAGTCTTCCAATTTGCCCGCTGCGGCAAGCAGCGTCTTCTGCGTGATCTTGTATGGCATGATGCGGACGTCCTGTTTTTTCTCCGTCGCCTTAAACACGCGGTGAATGTCGTCCTCACTCGCGCCGATGTCCTTGCGACACGTCGCGAGGCCAATCTTCCTGCAGAACGCGAAGAAGCGCACGAACTCCTCGAGCTGTCCATCACAGAGCAGCAGCAGCAGGATGCCATAGGCGACGAGCCCGCCGTGCTGGCGGCACTGCTCGCTCGAGGGGAGGTTGCCGAGCTCGACGAAGAGCGCATGGGCGATATGGCCGTTGTACTCGGGCGCGGCGAGGTTCGAGACGAAACCGCTCGTGATGATGATGGCGAGCACCGTCTCCTCAAACGCCTTGCTCGCGACGTGCGCGCGGTTGTCCGCAATCGCCTGCGCGCCGTAGGCGTAAAGCGGCTCGGCGCACATCTTTGCGAGCGCGACGCCCATGCCGTCGCGGTGGCAGAGCGTCTTGCCACGCGAGGCGATCTGCGCCTCGTAATACTTTGCCATCGTGTCGCCGATGCCGCGCAGCAGTACCTCGACTGGCGCATGGACGAGGATGCGCGTGCAGAGAAAGACGTGCACCGGTGGGACGGTCGAATAGAGGTATTCGCCGAAGCGCCCGTCCTTCTCGTAGATCGTCGCGATGCTCGCCGATGCCGCGCAGCTTCCCGCGACGGTTGGGAAGGAGAAGTACGGCTTATGCTGGCGGTGCGCGACGACCTTCGCCGTGTCGATGACCTTGCCGCCACCGACGGCGAAGACCATGTCCGCCTCGCGCACGGCGGAGTCGGCACAGATGCGCTCAATCGCTTCATATGTCGTCTGCTTGCCGGCGTGGATAAAACCCGTAAACTCAAGCCCGACGCCCTCGACGGCCTTGACCATCTTCTCCTGCGCCGCCGCGACGCCCTCCTTGCCGCCGATGACTACGACGCTTTTGCCGTAGCGCGGGCAGATCTCGCGTATCTTGTCGTAGGCTTCCTCACCTATCGTGTAGTCGGGAAATGAAATCGTATATCTCGCAGTCATAAAAGTCTCCTCTCCCCCTCCCTTTCTTTGCGGTACGGGGCTTTTCAGTCCATCAGCGCGAGCGTGTAGACGGTCTGCGCCTTCCACGTATCGCCTGCCTTCAATGTTGGCTGCGGGAACGCGGGATTCGCGGGCGCATTCGGGTAGAACTGCGCCTCAAGGCAGAAGCCATTTCGCTTCGCGTAGGTCGCGCCGTCCTTGCCGTGCAGCCCATTTAGGAAATTGCCCGTGTAGAACTGCACGCCGGGCTGCGTCGTGAAGCACGTGAGCGAAAGCCCCGTCTCCTCCGCTTCCGCATAAGCCGCCTTCTTGAGCCCACCCGCGACGTAGTCGATGGGGCAGGCGGGATCGTAGCCGAACATGCCGGGCTTCAGCTCGAGCATGACGGGCGCGTCGCGCACGATCCAGTTGTGGTCGTAGCCACCCGCCATCTTGAGCTCGTCAAAGTCTTCGTCGATATGCGCGCCAATCGGCGTCAGAGAGCGCAGATCCATCGGCGTGCCCGCGACGGATAGAATTCTGCCGTCGGGCAGGGATTCTGCATCCGCCCATGTGTATTCGTCGGAAAAGAGCTGAATCTTCTGCGCGAGCACGTCGCCTGATGCATGTCCCGCGAGGTTGAAGTACGCGTGGTTCGTAAGGTTGCAGATCGTATCGGCGTCCGATACGGCCTCGTAGGTGATGGATAGCTCATTGTCGTTCGAGAGCGAGTAGACGACGGTCACCGTGAGATTGCCGGGATAGCCGCCCTCGCCGTCCGCACTGTGGTAGGTGAGCTTCAGCCCCGTATCGGTCTCCTCGGCCTCCCATAGCTTTTGATGGAAACCCGAAAAGCCGCCGTGGATATGATTCTGCTTTTTTGAGCCCGTATTCTGGTCGAGCTGGTATTCCTTGCCCGCAATCGTCACCTTGCCGCCCGCGATGCGGTTCGCGACGCGCCCGACGAGGCCGCCGAGGCTCGCCGTGTCCTTCTCATACTCCGCCGCGCTCGCGTAGCCGAGCACGACGTCGACGCGCTTGTAATTCTTGGCAAAGATGCTCCAAGCGACGAGGCGCGCCCCATACGTCGTGATCTTCGCCTCCGTGCCCTTCGTGTTGCGCAGCGTGTAGAGGAATGCTTCCCGCCCGTCGCTGAGATGCCCGAACGATTCCTTCTTGATCGTAGCCATGACTGAACCCTCCTAAAAGCTCCTAACGGTTTCCAAATTGCCAGCGACTTGTATACAATTTAACTTTACGCTTTCCGATTTCGTTTGTCAATGCGGGAAGTTCTTGCGCCGAATTTTCCAAATCGCGAATCTTGTGCTATAATGTATCCCGTGCATGACCGGCAGGCATCTGCCAGAACCGATATTCCCAATTTTTTCCAATTTTTCAAGGAGGTTTTCCCATGAAAGAACAGAAGCTCGTTTTCGTCTTCTTCAACTGCGATGAAGCGAAGAGCAACAAGTCGATGAACATTTTCTTCAACAAGGAGGTCTACCGCGACACGAAGGTCACGCGCAAGGCGCTGCTCGCGAAGGTCGAGGAAGAGCTCGCAGCAGGGCGCATCCATATCGCCGACGAGCAGAAGGCCGCCGTCAAAGACGCCATTCTCACGGGCGCGCCGACGGACGCAAGCCAGTACATCCAGTACGGCGCAATCGAAGCATTCCCGCTCATCTAATGGTATTATTCTAATTATGCAGGAAAACGTCCCGCTCCACATGTTATCGGAGCGGGACGTTTTCTAGTATATGAGATTGTTACGCTTGAAGCCCTTCCTGCTTAGCGAGGAGTTCCCTGCCGCAATGGCGCACGACGAGCACGGCGAGCATCATGAGCGCGAGCGCGAGCACGAGCTGCAGGCCATCCACCATGAGGACAAACGAGCCTGCCGCGAGCTTGCCCACAATGCCGTAGACGGAGAGGACAAGCGCGGACATCGTCACGAGGAACATGAACGTCATCGGCACGTAGAGCATCCAGCCCTTGCGCCCCGTCGTGCGCAGGAAAACCGCGAGCGCAATGAGGACGAGCGCGGCGAGGAGCTGGTTCGCCGCGCCGAAGAGCGGCCAGATATTCATATAGCCCGCGAGGCAGAGGAAATACGCGAAAAAGAGCGTGAGCACCGTCGAGAAATACTTGTTCATCGCGAGGCTCTGCACAGCGGTTGGCGTTTCGCCCTCGCTCGGCGCAAAGATCTCCTGAAACGACATGCGTCCGACGCGCGCGACGGAGTCGATCGTCGTCATGCCGAGCGCCGAGACGCACATCGTGATGACGCATGCCGAGACGCCCGCGGGAAGCCCGAACATCTGGAAGAACGAGCCAATCGATCCAGCGAAGATCTGGAACGGCGTGCCGCTCGGAAGCGTTCCGTTCGTGGCGGCTGCGCAGGCGACGACGAGCGCGACGACGCCGAGCATACACTCGACGAGCATGGCGCCGTAGCCGACGGGGAGCATATCGCGCTCGTTTGCGACAGCTTTCGAGGACGTGCCGGAGGAAACGAGGCTGTGGAAGCCCGAAACCGCGCCGCAGGCAATCGTGATGAAGAGAATCGGGAAGAGCGACTTCCCATCGACCGTGAAGCCGACGAAGGCGGGCATATTGAGCGTCGGCGCGGCGACGAGTACGCCGATGACGCCGCCCGCGACCATGCCGAGGAGCAGGAACGCACTGAGATAGTCGCGCGGCTCCATCAAGAGCCACATCGGCAGAATGGAAGCGATAAAGCAATAGGCAAAGACGACGTAGCGCCACGTCACCGCATCGAAGAAGAGCGGGAACTGCATCCCGGCCGCGAACATCGCTATGACGAGCGCAATGGCAACGACGAACTTGACCGCCCCCGACGGCTTAAAGCGCGAGGTGTAGACGCCAAAGCCCATTGCAACGACGATGTAGAGCAGCGAAATCGTCGCGGCCTGCGCGCCCGGCAGATTCTGCCCGCCGTCCTTCAAGAAGCCGTTGAACGTATTGGCGATGATGTCGGCGAATGCCGCAACGACGAGCACCGTGAAGAGCCAGCAAAAGAGCAGGAACATCCTGCGCCCCGTCTTGCCGACGTACGTCTCGATGAGCATCCCCATCGACTTGCCCTTGTTCTTGACGGAGGCGTAGAGCGCCGTGAAGTCCTGCACCGCGCCGAAGAACACGCCGCCGAAAAGAATCCAGAGGAGCGCGGGCGCCCAGCCGAACATCGCCGCGATAATCGGGCCCGTCACAGGGCCTGCGCCCGTAATTGAGGAAAACTGATGGGAAAATACCGTGAAGCGCGAGGCAGGCGAGAAGTCCTGCCCATCCTCAAATTCCACGGCAGGCGTCTTCGCCGCAGGGTCAATGCCCCACGTCCGCTCCAGCCAGCGGCCATAGAGGAAGTAGGCACAGAGGAAGACGACGAGCGCAATGCCTACGACTACGAGTCCATTCATAATAATAGCCTTCTTTCTATGGGATAAAGGCACTGCTGCAACATCTGCAACAGTGCCTTTTGAAACGCTTTATTCGTCGACACGGCGGATATCCGCGCCGAGGCTCACGAGCTTGGCGACGAGGTTGTCGTAGCCGCGGTCGATGTGGTGGATGTAGCCGACCTGCGTCTCCCCGTCGGCGACGAGGCCGGCGAGCACCATTGCCGCACCTGCGCGCAGGTCGGTCGCCTTGACCTGGCAGCCCGAGAGACGCTCTGTCCCCGTAACGTAGGCGGTACGGCCGTCGACGCGGATATTGGCGCCCATGCGCTTCAGCTCGTCGACGTGCATGAAGCGGTTCTCAAAGACCGTCTCCGTGACGGAGCCTGTGCCTTCTGACACCGCCATCATCGCCATGAACTGCGCCTGCATATCCGTCGGGAAGCCAGGGTACGGCATCGTCTTGATGTCGATGGTCTTGAGTTTCTTTTCGCAGGACACGCGGATGCCCGCCGTATCTTCCTCGATTGCGGCGCCCGCTTCCTTGAGCTTGGCGATGACGGGTTTCAAGTGCTCGCTGATCGCGTTCTCGATGTAAACGTCGCCGCGCGTCATGGCGGCGGCGACCATGTACGTGCCCGCCTCAATGCGGTCGGGAATGATCGTGTAGCCGCGCCCCGTGAGCTTCGATACGCCCTCAATCTTGATGACGTTCGTGCCCGCACCGCGAATCTTTGCGCCCATGACGTTGAGGTAGTTCGCGAGGTCGACGATCTCAGGCTCTTGTGCGGGATTTTCGAGGACGGTCTGCCCTTCTGCCATGGCAGCCGCCATGATGATATTTTCCGTTGCGCCGACACTGGGGAAGTCGAGATAGATTTTCGCGCCCTTCAGTCCGTCGGGGGCGGCCGCCTCGATGAAGCCGTGACCGATCTTGATCGCCGCGCCGAGCGCCTCGAAGCCCTTTAGATGGAGGTCAATCGGACGCATTCCGATCGCGCAGCCGCCCGGCAGCGAGATCTTCGCCTGCCCGCACCGCGCGAGGAGTGGCCCCATGATAAGGAAGGACGCACGCATCTTGCGCACGAGGTCGTAAGGTGCTTCACAGCTCCCGATGACGGTACTGTCGACGAAAAGCTGATGCGTGTCCGCGTGAAACTCCGCCTTGACGCCGAGTTCCACGAGGACGCCTGTAATCGTGTGTACATCCTCAAGGCTCGGCACCTCGTCGAGGACACTTGGCGCATCCTGCCCCAAGAGCGTCGCCGCGATAATCGGCAGCACCGCATTCTTTGCCCCGCTGATCCGGACGCGTCCCGCAAGACGGCTCCCTCCGCCTATAACCAACTTTTCCATGAAGTCTTTTTCCCCCTGAAGATCACGCTTGCCCAACGAACCGATTGCATTACATTTTCTTAGTTTATCATTATGTACGCCATTTGCGCAAGTGGGCATTCATTTTTTCTCGACCTGAAGTGTCGCGTGTATGACGTTGTCGATGATGTAGTGCGTCTCAAAGCTCGTCTCGCCGGGCTTTTCCTTTTTCTTCTCGGACGGGAGCAGGGAAATCTTCTTCGCGTGCGCGTCGGCATTTTTCTGTGCCTCGCGCAGCGCCTGGCGCTTCTCACGGTCGCTTAGCGGACGGCGAGAGGCGCTCGGCGTCACGAGGATGACGTTGTTCCGGTTCGTCTCGGAAAGGGTGGCAAGCTGCTCTTCCGTCGTCTGCTTCGGGCTCTCCTCGGGGAGCGCGTCCGCGCCCGCCTGCGTGAGCACGAGAAGCGACGATGTCGCGGGAATAAATCCGCCGCCGCGCAGATCGAGGTGCATCGCGCCCGGCTTTTGCGTCTCCGGCACCTTGTACGGGATGACGAGCGTCTCCTTCTCCTTGCGGTACGGCTTGATCGTCGCCGTCAGGTTGACCGTCTCGCCGGGCTTTACGGAGAGCTTGTCGGGCACGGCAGAGAGGAGCGTCGCCGTCTTGCGCTCACCGTCGAGCTTGACGTCGACCTTGACGTCGACGATGTCGGTCTCCTTGTCCGTGTTCGTGCTGAGGATATTCATGGCCTGGATGAGCTCGCCGACGGCGACCTGTCCGACGTCCGCCGTGCTGTAAAACATATTACTGCGCTCAAATATGCCGTTCTTCGCCGCGTTCGTGCGAATCGCAAAATGCAGGCTCGCCGTCGCGCTGCCGAGCGTGTCGCTCGTCTTGCTGATGGCCGAGTAGGCGACGCCGCCGACGAGCTTCGCGAGGAGATCCTCGTCGTAGGCGATGCGCGTGCCGTAGTCGGCTGTCGCGCCGAGCGCCTTGTCCTCGACGTGGACGCGGACGGGGACGACGGAAGGGAACTCGCCGAGGATGCCGGCGACGCCCGCCTCCCTGTCCTGATTGATGCGTCCGATGATGTGCCCGACACTCGCGATTTTCATGCCGTTCGACGTGCCGCTTATCGTGCCGACGACGGAGGCGTCCGTCATGAAGTAGCTCACGTTGCCGCGATGCAGGAACGGATGGCCGAATGCGAGGATGCGCTTGCCGTCGACGGCCGTAACCGTGCCCGTCGCGCCGACGGCGAAGTCGCCGTATGCGACGGCGACGCCGACGGGGCTGCCCGGCTCGAGCGCAGCATTATAGAGCGCCTGCGTCTTCATGACGGCCGGCGGGGTGCTCATCGGCGCGTACTGCAGGTTGACTTCCGGCAGGCTCTTTTTGAGGAAGTCCATGCCCGCCTGATTGAATCCTGCGAGGTAGAGTGAGGCCTTTGGCTCCGCCTTTGCGGGCGCGCCATCCTTCCCTGCCGCTTCTTTTGGCGCATCAGCGGCGGCAGCCGCTATCGCGCTCTCTTCCGGCTTTGCCGTTTCCGCCTTATCCGCCTTGGCTTCTGTTTTCTTCTTCTCTGCTTCCTTCTTTGCTTCGTCCTGCTTTTCCTTTTCGCGCTCCTTCTGGTACGCCTTGAGGTCGCATGCGGGCAGGCGCGTCTTGTCCTTCGTGTCGGGCATCTGCCAGAGCGGCGTCATGTCCTCAATCGGCGTGATGAAGAAGGTGTACGGGTTCATATCCTTGATGCCCGCCGCAACGGCGCCGACGAGCTGCCCGTCAATGTAGACGGGACTGCCGCTCATGCCCTGCAGGATGCCGCCCGTCTTCTCGATGACGGGGCCGCTCGCGCGCGCCATAATCATGCGGGAACTGCCCTTGCCGTCGTCGATCCGCCCGACGACATCTACATCAAAATCACGGATTGCGCCGCTGCCGTCCACAACCGTGTACGCCTTGCCGCTCATGCCGCCCGCGACGGAATCAAAGGGAAGGATGGGATCGAGCGCCAAGGCAGGTGCGGCAGGTGCGGCAACGAGAGCCGCAAATGCCCCTGCGGCAAGCGAGCGTTTCAAGAATGTATGCAACGATTTCACCTCATCAAGCAGGCGGGACGACGTCCCGCTGTGTTTTGCAGAAAACAAACGGACGCATGGCGTCCGTTTGCGTTACGTTTCATTATAGCATATCCGCGCCCGATTGTTTCAGTCTATGCGGATATTTTGGGGATTATTTTTGCGTTAGGGAAGTGCTGATTCCTTCTGTGTCAGAATGAGCGCACTGCCGACGGGGCGCTCCGCGCCGTCTGAGGGGCTGTTCTGGATTTCGCCGCCGATGACGAGCTCCGACGAGCCGCCGCCATCGAGATTGATCGCGTCCTTCGCGCCGAACTTCTTTAAGAGCTCCGCCCACGCGGTCAGCGTGAGCCCGACGCTATGCGCCTGCCGCCCGTCGACGACGGCGAGGAGATAATTGCCCGCCGCCGTAACGCCGACGGCGCTGCGCGGCGCGCGCCCGACGCGTATGTCGCTCGGGAACTCCTCCTCGTCTGCCGTCACGTTGACGCGGCCATTCGCGACGAGGCGCGGGCCGACGCCGACGACGGTCGGCACGTCCTGCCACATCGGCTCAATCGTCTCGACGACCGCCGCCTTGTCGCCGACCTTGACCTTCCGGAAGGCGTCTGCCGCCGTGCCGTGCACGGAGACGACGACGCCGTCCGCGGGAATCGGCGAGTCGTTCGTGCGGATGGCCGTCACGCGCCCGTTTTGCACCGTGTATTCCTGCCCGTATTCATTCGTCCCCGTCGTCTTGTCGTAGGCGCGGTTGTATAGAACAAGGCTGTCCGCCCCGCGCTCGCAGTCGACGCCCGCGACGGGCTGCGATACGCCGCCGAGCGTCACGCGCCCGTCATAGCTGATTTGCCCGAATACCGTGCTGCCGTCCGCGCGAATGCCCATCGCGCTGCGCTTGTAGTACGTCGTTCCGACGATGCGCCCATCGAGCTTCTCGACGCCGATGAGGTCGCCGTTTGCTGCGAAATACGATGCATTGATGGCAACGGCAGCATTCGTCCGGTCTGACAGGCGGCTGACCGTCTCGCGCCCAGGGATCTTCCCCTTGCCGAGGACAAACGAGAGCGCGTATTTATCCTTGTCCGCCTCGACGAGCCAGACGGAGAGCTTGCCCTTGTCATCCCAGTAGACGTAGGTATGGCGCGTCAGTCCCGGCGCAAGCTCCTCCACATAGTCGCCGTCTATCGATGCGCCACCGATAACTTTGCCGCTAACGTTCTTATCATTCTTTGCCGCGGGCTGCGCCCCCTCCACGACATCAATGAAGAGGCGTGCGGGGTTTCCGAGTTTCTGTGCCTTGTACGTCATGCCGGCACGCAGCTTCAATGTGACGATGACGTGACCCTGCTGCACGTCGTAAGTCGCCGACTCGATGCGCTTGCCATGGATCGGCGTCTTCTTGAGATTCGCCGCCCCCGTATCGGCGAAGTCGAGCGTCAGCGTGCGCCCGTCCTTCGAGAGGAGCGCCGTGTAGCGCGGCATGGCGCTCAGATCGAAGACGACGCGATCGTGGTCCGTCCCGCTATGGAATCGGACGGCCTTGACATTCGTCGCTGCAAAGGCGACGGCCTCAAGGGCAAAGAGAAATACGGCTGCCAGTACGGCGGCGCGGCGTATGGTGTGTTTCATAGCGTTCTCCTGCGCATCCCCAAAAGAAAGCGCCCTCCTCCTACGAGGAAGGCGCCTGCATGAGGGGAAATGCTTATTGTTTCTGATCCAAATGCGACGCCGCGTGCGAAGAAGCGCCCTGCGCAGCGTATGCCGCGCCTGCCTTTTTCCCTGTCGTCTGAATCGTCAGCTGGCGGTACATCATATCGGCAAGGCCGACGCCGCCCGACTCTGCGACGCTTTTCATCAACTCCTCGTCGCGCATATCCTGAAAGATCTTCTGCCCGTTCGACTCGCCGAAGAGCTTGTCCTCGGGGACGGTCTGGCGCATGGCCTTATACATCATGCCGAGGAACATCGCCTCGAAGCCCTTGCAGGCTTCCTTGAGCGCCTTGTCCTGCTTGTCGGTGGACGCCGTGTTTACGATATGGCCGGGACGACCTGCCGCGCCTGCCTTCTGCTGCAGATCGTCGAGCATCGACTTGAAGCGTGCGGAATCCGCCTCCGTGCTCGCGGCATCGGCTGTCATATTGCCCTGAATAGAGCTTTGGAGCGTGCCCGCAAGGGGGGAAAGCTGCATATTTGCCTCCTATCAGACGAGCTGCAGATCCGCGTGTATCGCGCCTGCCGCCTTCATCGCCTGCAAAATGGAAATCGTGTCGCGCGGCGTCGCGCCGACGGCGTTGAGCGCGCCGACGATGTCATTGACGTTCGCCGTGGCGGGCAGGACGATCGTGCTCGCCTTGTCCTCCTTCGCCTTCGTATCCGTGTTCTTCGTGACAATCGTGCTGCCGTAGCTGAATGGGGCGGGCTGGTTCACATCGACAGAGTGCTGTACCTGTATCGTGAGGCCGCCCTGCGTGATCGCGCATTCGTCGACGGAGACCTCGCCGCCCATGACAATCGTGCCCGTGCGCTCGTTGAGGACGACGCGCGCGGTATTGTCCGGCATGATGGAAAGCGTCTCGACCGAGGCGATGAACGCGACGACGTTGCCGCGGTACGCGCCGGGGATGCGCACGTCGATGCGGCCCGGATTCGCCGCCGTCGCGATGCCGCCAAAGCGCGCGTTGATCGCCTGCGCCATGCGCGCCGCCGTCGTGAAGTCGGGCTGCATGAGCGAGAGCGAGATATGTCCGTCCGCGCCGAGATCGTCCTCAACAGACTTTTCGACGATCGCGCCGTTCGGCGTCGTGCCGACGGTCGGGAAATTCTTCTGCACCTTCGAGCCGCCATTTCCGGCCGTGAAGCCTCCCGTCGAGACAGGGCCTTGCGCGACGGCATAGACCTCGCCGTTCGCCGCGCGCAGCGGCGTCTGCAGGAGCGTGCCGCCCTGAATGCTCTTCGCGTCTGCGAGTGAGGACACCGTCACGTCAATCGTATCGCCCTCGCGCACGAAGGGCGGCAGCGTCGCCGTGACCATGACGGCAGCGGCATTGTCGGGCTTTAGACTCGACGGATTGATGGCGACGCCGTATGCCTTCAGCATATTGCCGATTGACTGGATCGTCTCGAGTGCCTTGTTGGAATCACCCGTCTTGTTGAGGCCGACGACGAGACCGTAGCCCATGAGCTGGTTGCTCCGCACGCCCTGCACCTTGGCGATGTCCTTGATGCGCGTGACGGCGGAATCCGCCGACGCGATTCCCGGTATGAGGCTGAGCGTCAGCGCAAGCACCGTCAGCAGCGATAAAATGCGTTTCATATGCGTCCCTTCATCGATTCGTAGGTTAGAACAGGAAATTAAAGATCTGCGTCAAGATGCCCTGCCGCTGCTTGGCGTTGAGTGGTCCCTTGCCGTCAAAGCGCACGGTCGCATCGGCGATCTTCGTCGAGGGGATCGTGTTCGACGCCGTCACATCGTCGGCGCGGCAGACGCCGCGAAACGTGATCTTGTGCTCGTCGCGATTCTGCCAGATCGACTGCGTGCCCTCGATCGTCATATTGCCGTTCGGCTGGACGTCGACGACGGTGACGGTCACGTTGCCCTTGAACGAGCTCGTGTCCTTCGCCGCGCCTGATGCCGAAAAGGAATCCGATCCGCTCGCCGACGCCGCCTTCAGAAAGTCGAAAATGCCGATGCCCGCGCTCAGCGACGTGCTGCCCTTCTTGCTGTTCGAGTTCGACTTTGACGCCGTCGTCGAGGTCGACTCGCTGATGACAATCGTCAAGATATCGCCGACCTGGCTCGCCTTGCGGTCGGCGAAGACGCCGCGCCCGGCGTTTGCATCCGGCCAGAGCGACTGCGCCGAGGCAGCAGGCGCAAGCGGCAGCGCGAGCATCAGCCCTGCCAGAAGGAGAGCCGCGCCCTTCCGGGCGCGCGTTGCATACTTCATAATCTCCACTCCCAATGCTAACTTACAATCTCGACCGTCGAGCCGTCGACGACTTTCCCCAGGAGAATCTTGCCGGAGCTCTCATTGCGCACGCGTATCGTCGCCCCGATGCGCCCACGCTGGAGCGCTGTGCCCATCGCCTTGACCGTAATGCCATGATGCGCCGCGAGGATTGCGACGGGATGCCCCGCCTCAATCGCGATCGGCTGCTGAAGGAACACGTCCTCGATTGGTGTGTCTGCCGCAATGAGGCGTGCCGGAACGCGGCCCGCGAGCGCGGAAAAATCCTTCAGGTAGACCGTCCCGCGCTGGCGAACGGGAAACTCCTGCGTGCGCACGTCGCCCTCTGCTATTTCCTGATTGGGGCGAAGTTCATGCGCGGCGACGAGCCCCGTGTCGTAAACCTTCAGCTTGTAATAGACGACGGCGTAGCGATATGGCCGCCCGTCGACGAATACGCGAATCTGGATGGGAAACGTGCCAGCGTAATTCACGCGCCCCTTTGCCTCAAAGGTGATCGCGCCATCGGGGAGGCGCATATCCTGCGGCGCGCGCAGGAGCGTGAGCTCGTGGCGGCGCTGCTCGCCAAAGCCCTCGAGGATGCGCCCCACCTCGCCCTGTGCGAGCGCGACGAACTTCGCCTGCGGGACGCGCTGCGGGTAGCGCTCGGCCTGCAGATTGCCGCCATACGCCGCCTCGGCAGGCGCGTCTGCCGATAGGATAAAGAAGAAGCCGCCCCACAGGAAGCATAGAATGAATAGGGAAGCGCTGATTAATTCAGCCGCCCATCTTCGCATATCTGCACTGTCCTCTCGTCGCCCTTCAATCCGCGGCGTAGCACCACTGCGCCTGTGGTTTGTCTCCTGGATAGGGACAGCGCATCTATGCAAATCTGGGCGGGCAACTTCACTGAATCAGCGCTTCCCTAGAAAAAATCGTTTCCTTTTACCGCTTGAGCCCGTTTGCGATCTCAAGCATGGAATCCGACGTCGTGACGGCCTTCGAGTTCGACTCGTAGGCGCGCTGCGCGACGATCATGTTGACCATTTCCTCGACGATCTGGACGTTGCTCATCTCGAGCGTGCCCTGCGTCAGCGTGCCCGCGCCGTCCTCGCCGGGATTGCTGTCAATCGCCTCGCCCGACGCGTCGGAAACGATGAAGAGGTTCTTGCCGATGGCCGTAAGGCCCTGCGGGTTGACGAAGCGCGAGAGCGTGATCTGCCCGACCTCCTGCTGCTGCGTGCTGCCCGCGGGGCGGCACGAGACGCGGCCGTCACCCGAAATGACAATCGAATCGCTCGGCGCGTTCGCATCAATCGTAATGCCATCCGCCAGCGGGTAGCCGTCCGTCGTCACCAGACGGCGATTCGAGTCGAGCTTGAACGTGCCGTCGCGCGTGTACGCCGTCGTGCCGTCGGGCATCGTGATGCGGAAAAAGCCCTCGCCCTGAATGCCGATGTCCGTCGGATTGTCCGTCGTCTGGAGCGCGCCCTGCGTGAAAACGCGGTTCGTCGCCGAAACGCGCGTGCCAAGGCCGATCTGCAGCCCCGTCGGGTACTGTGAGTCCGCGCCGCTCTGCGCGCCCGCCTCGCGGAGCGTCTGGTAGACGAGATCCTGGAACTCCGCGCGTACCTTCTTGCCGCCATACGTATTGACGTTCGCGATATTGTGCGCGACGACGTCCATATTCGTCTGCTCCGCCTTCATGCCCGAGGCAGCAGACCAAAGTGCTCGCATCATAGTAATGTGCCCCCAATTCCCTGTTTCGCATCATGCGCGCATCATTCCGCGCGCCCTTTTCCCTTATATCGAACGGAATGTCCTTTTCCTTAAGGGATCACGCGTCAGATGCGCCCGACCTCGTTCACCGACTTTTCGATCATCGTGTCCTGCGTCGTCACGGCCTTCGACCCTGCCTCGTAGACGCGGAAATTATTGATGAGCGCGACCATCTCTGAGACGATATTCGTATTGGCACGCTCCAAGATGCCTTGCTCGATGTCGCCCGTCGCGGGACGCGGCTGCGCGCCCTGCTGCGGATAGAAGAGATTGCCGCCCTGCTTCAAGAGCGCGCGGCGGTCGCCGTCGAACTCGACGAACTGCAGCTGCCCGATCGCGCGGCTATCTGCGAGCACCTGCCCCTTGCTGCCGATGGTGATGTGGCGCGCATTTCCGGGGATCGTGATCGTCTGTCCGTTCGCGCCGAGGACGGGATTGCCCTGCACCGTCTGGAGGATGCCCTGCGCGCTGCGGTAGAAATTGCCGTCGCGCGTGTAGCGCACGCCCTGCGGCGTCCGGACCGCGAAATAGCCATTGCCGCTGATCGCGAGATCAAGCGGGTTGCCCGTCGTCTCGAATACGCCCTGCGCCTGATCGACGGCGATCTCCGAGATGTACGAGCCGAGCCCGAGCGTGCCGACGGCAGGCGCTTCATTTCCGAGATGAAAGCCCTTGAACGACGTCACGTCCGACTTGTCGAGCTTCGCGTCGTTGATGCGGCGGATCAGCATTGGCTCGAACTCGCTGTTTACCGCCACGTCGCGCTTGTAGCCCGACGTATTCGCGTTCGCGAGATTGTTCGCTATCGTGTCCGTCCGCTTCGTCTCCGTAATCATGCCGGCTCCTGCCGTATAAAGCCCACGCCACATATCCTTGCACCTTACTTTCCGATCTTCATATTCATCGCTTTGCCATCGAACTTTGAGAACGTATCGAGCGCTTTGCCGCAGCCGAGTGCGACGCACGAGAGCGGGTCGTCGGCGAGTGCCGTCGGGATGTCTGTCTCGCGGCGTATGAGCTCGTCTAGCCCGTAGAGCATGGCGCCGCCGCCCGTCATGACGATGCCGCGATTCATAATGTCCGCCGCAAGCTCCGGCGGCGTCTCCTCGAGCACCTTCTTAACGCAATCGACGATGTGCGTCACCGACAGTTGCAGTGCCTCCGCCACCTGCGCCGTCGTGATCCCGACCGTCTTGGGAAGGCCTGAGACCATGTCGCGCCCGCGGATGTCCATGCGCTCGCCGCGCGCCGAGGCAAATGCCGCGCCGACCTGGAACTTGATGTCTTCTGCCGTGCGCTCGCCGATCATCAGGCTGAACTCTTTTTTGACGTAGGCGATGATGTCCTCGTCGAACTTGTCACCCGCGATGCGCAGCGACTCGCTCATCACGATGCCGCCGAGGCTGATGACGGCGATGTCCGTCGTGCCACCGCCGATGTCGACGACCATCGAGCCGCACGGCTCGACGATGTCAAGGCCTGCGCCAAGCGCCGCCGCAAGCGGCTCCTCGATGAGCTGCGTATGGCGCGCGCCTGCCTGCTCCGCGGCCTCTTGCACCGCGCGCTGCTCGACCATCGTCACGCCCGACGGGATACAGATCATGATGCGTGGGCGAAAGACAAAGCGCTTGCCGACAACCTTCTCGATAAAGTAGCGCAGCATGCTCTCCGTGATGTCGTAGTCAGCAATCACGCCCTCGCGAAGTGGGCGTATCGCGACAATGTTGCCGGGCGTCCTGCCAATCATCCGGCGCGCCTCCTCGCCGATGGCGAGTACTGAGCTCGTATCGCGGTCAATCGCGACGACCGACGGCTCGCGCAGCACGATCCCCCTCCCCTTGACGTAGACGAGCACATTTGCCGTGCCCAGGTCAATTCCAATATCCATCGACATACCAAACATTTATGGTTCTCCTCCCAAAGCCTGCCCTACTTGACGCGCAGGCCCGAAAAAAGCTGCTTGTTTCCAACTTTGCGAGCGAAACCTCGCTCCTTCCGCTACGGAATCTATTTTATCATATAATACATTGGCGCGATTGACAATAGGGAAAATCGGTTTCATTCACCTCATACGTCGGGAAGCTGCCAATCGATTTCCTGCTGCCCGCTTGCGCGCAGGAAATCGTTGACGCGGGAGAACGGGCGGCTGCCGAAAAAGCCGCGACTAGCTGAGAGCGGGCTCGGATGCGGCGACTCGACGATGTAGTGCGCGCGGTTTGTGATCATTGCTTTCTTGCGCCGCGCAGGCGTGCCCCAGAGAATGAATGCGAGCGGTTTTTCACGCGCGTTCAAGAGCTCGATGATGCGATCGGTGAATGTCTCCCAGCCCTGATTATGGTGCGAGTTCGCTGCGTGCTCCCGCACGGTCAGCACCGTGTTTAGAAGAAGCACTCCCTGCTCCGCCCACGGCTTCAGGCAACCGTTATTCGGCACGCGGCAGCCGAGATCATCCGCGAGCTCCTTGAAGATATTGACGAGCGACGGCGGCGGCGCTACGCCGGGCTGGACGGAGAACGAAAGCCCATGCGCCTGCCCCGGTCCATGATACGGGTCCTGTCCTAAAATGACGACTTTCGTCGCCGCATAGCTCGTATAGTGGAGTGCATTGAAAATCGCGTACCTATCGGGATAGACGCGGTGCGTGCGATACTCCGCTATGAGGAAAGCACGCAGCTTCTTGTAGTAGGGCTTTTCAAGCTCTGGATTCAAAAGCTCCGCCCAGTCGTTATGAAAAATCTCCATCATTCCCACTCCTTGCGAAAGCACGAGCTTCAGCAGGCTCAGTCATTCATGCATCAGGAATCGCGCCTCCTCGCGCACATAGCGCGAGAACACGCACGCCGCGCCCGTTTCCTCTGCCACGCGCGAAAAGCCCGCGAGCGGCGGCAGGAATACGTCGGCCCCATACACGCCCGAAAGCTCCGTCAGATACGCCTCGGACACATAGGGAAGAAGCGCCGCATAGACCTCTACCCCGCCAATGCACCAGAGTGACGACACACGCCCCTCATAGCGCAGCGCACCGAGGCGCGCCCATAGCTCCGCCACATTCGCGCAAACCGCAAAGCCTGCCGCACGGCACGCCGTGAGCGTCCGCGAAAGCACGAGGTTCGCGCGTCCCGCAAGCGGCGCGCGGCGCGGCAGGCTCTCCCACGTCCTTCGCCCCATGACGACAGCACCGCCCATCGTCAGCTGGCGAAAATGCGCCATATCCGCGGGGACGCGTGCGAGGAGATCGCCCGCGCGGCCAATCCCGCGCGCCGCGTCGATGCAGGCGATAAGGCGAAGCGGCCACGGCGAAGAAAGCTCCTGCGCGCGCGTGACCTCCTGCTCCGAGACGCGCGCGGACGCCGCGCGGATAGACACCCCCTCGACGACGAGTGCAGGCGCGATCTCTGCGAGCGGCACGAGCACAAAGGCGCGCGCCAGCATATAGGGATGCGGAAGCGTCAGCCGCTCCTCCGCCAGCCGCACGCCCTCGATATGCAGAATGTCGATGTCAATCGTCCGCGCGCCCCAATGCTCGTGGCGCACGCGTCCGAGCGCACGCTCTATACGCTGGCACGCCATAAGGAGCGCAAGCGGCTCTAAATCCATCTCGATCTCCGCCGCCGCATTCAAAAAGGCAGGCTGATCGATGCGTCCCCACGGCGCCGTCTCATAAAAGGACGAAACGCGCCGCAGGCGGATGCCGCGCACGCAGGCAAGGCGGCGAAGCGCCTCCCGCAGCGTCTCGCCGCGTGCGCCGAGATTCGCGCCAAGGCTCAGATAGGCAAGCCGCCCCTTCATTTGTGCGCCCGCACGATATGCACGGAAACGTCGCGGAAGCGTCCCCCAATCGGCGCGGCAGGCTTATGCACCGTCACGGCGACGCGCCGCAGTGTACTGTACGCACCGAGCAAATCCGAAGCGACACATTCGGCGACCGCCTCGATGAGCGCGCACGGCTCCCCCTCCACGATGGCGCGCACACGCCCGTACACCTCGGCGTAATTGAGCGTCGCCGCGAGCGCGTCCCGCTCGCCCGCCTCGCGCAGATCGAGGAAAAGCACGAGGTCGACGGAAAAGAGCTGCCCGCGCTCGCGCTCCTCCATTAGACACCCATGATAGCCATAGAACTCCATGCCGTCCAGCCGAATCTCATCCATTCCATCCACACGCTCCACTGCCTTTCTATGCACGTCCCGCTGCTCCTATCTTGCTGTGAGAATCGCGTCCGTCATGCGGCACATCCGCGCAATCGGGCGCACGTCATGCACGCGGACAATATCCGCGCCCTTCATGATCCCGACGACGCACGACGCGCCCGTCGCCTCCATGCGCTCCTCGACGGGAAGACCCAGCGCCGCGCCGATAAAGCTCTTGCGACTCGTGCCGAGCAGCAGCGGATAGCGCGTGCCGTCAATTTCAAGAAGCTCCTCCTGCCGCCGCAGCACCGTGAGATTGCCCTCTGCCGTCTTGCCGAAGCCGATGCCGGGATCGAGGATGAGATTGTCGCGCGCGACGCCTGCCGCATCCGCAAGCGCAATCGTCCGGCGGAAAAACGCCTTCATGCTCGCGATCACTTCGCCTGCGTATTCCGTCCCGTCCTGATTGTGCATGACGACAATGGGAAGATTCGCCTCTGCCGCGACCTTTGCCATCGCATTCGGCTCTTTTTCGTACTGCAAGCCCCATATATCATTTAAGATATGGCAGCCTGCCTTTGCCGCCGCCCGCGCCGTTTCCGCCTTGAATGTATCGACCGAGACGGGAACGGGGCACTCCGCAAGGACGCGCGTCAGAAATGGCATGAGCCGCTCGATCTCCTGTTCCGCAGGCATCACCGAAAATCCCGGGCGGCTCGACTCCGCGCCGACGTCGATGATGTCCGCGCCGCCTCTGACCATCTCCTCCATGTGGCGGAGCGCCGCGTCCACCCGATTCCATTTCCCACCGTCTGAAAATGAATCGGGCGTCACATTGAGAATCCCCATGACGAGCGTCCGCGCCCCTAGCTCCAGCGTCTTCCCGTCGCGAAAGGTGTAATGACGGATTGCCTTTTTCATCATCGATCTCCTAATATGTGTCCTCAATATCGTCCCAGCGCGGGATTTTGATTTTTTGCCCGTAATACATCTCATAACTGCGCAGGAAGTTCCTTTTCCACCGTCCCGCCGTGTCATGCGTTTTCGGGTTTTGATATACAGTCGCCTCCACGGCGGACAAAAAATCCTCCATCGAGCGGAACATCGGATGGCTTCCCCTGCGCCCTTCCCCGTAAAACTTGCCGGGGCGAATCTTGTGCACGACATTCGCCTTGATTTGCAGATTGAGCGGCCAGTCGTCCATGCGGCGCGTCAGCTCCCATACCTTTTTCAGCCACAAATTGCGAATCGTGACAATCCCGCCCGGCGACATATGATAGCCAAACACCAAGTAATCCACATCGAGCATATACGGCTTTTCCACGATTTCCTCTGCATACATACGAAAATCCGCTATGTCAAAGCCAGGCGTTCCCTCGATGTTGAACGCCTTGACCTCCAGCAAGTCCTTCGTCAAGTCCTGCGGATTCAGAAAGAAGTCGGGCGGCATCTGCGTGTTTGTCGACGGCGCGTAATCAATGCCGCGTTTGCGAATCCAGCCTTCCAGCCATTCCTGGATGATATTTCCGACAACATCTCGCTGTTTCACGATAATCTGGACATCCCCCAAGACGAACTGAATCTGTCCTTCCAGCCGCGTAATGCGTTCCCGATTCATCAGGCAGTCATAAAGCTGCGCGCTCGTTATCCGCACGTCCGTCCACTCCTTCCATCGCATCCAAAAGCCGCTCGGCAACGGCGGCGATAACGGGAACGACGACCGTATTGCCGAGGAGGTCGTACCCTTCCTTTTCGGAAAGATCGAGCCAGAAATCCTCCGGATAGCCAAAGAGGCGAAGCCCCTCCCGGAGGGAAAGGCGGCGAACCCCCTTCCCCTCCGGCACGAAAATCCGCTGCATATCCGTCGCGACCAAGGTCGGTGCGATCCCTGCAGGGTCGAGCACCTTGCTGACTTCATAGGAGAGCCTGCCTGCCACGATATTGTAGCCGAGCGGCAAGGTTTCATCCTGTTCGCGCCGCCCTCCGACCAAGCGTTTCGGATATTCCCTTTTCAGATAGCCCTTCCCTGCCAAATCGTCCAGCATGGCAGCGAGATCCGCCTTTGGGAAAAACGTCCGTATCTGCGCTTCCGTCAGCGGCATCCCGTCCATCCAGTCAATGCCGTACTCAGCCGCCCACTTCTTTTTGCGCCGCTCCTTGAGCATCTGGTTCATCAGCGCCTTTTGCTCTGCCGTAATCCCGCCCTTGAGCTCCAAATCCCAGCTGTGAATGTTCTGCTCGCCCCCGCGTTTGTCTTTGATGGACTTTCCTGCCAAGCTGTCCACGGAATAATGTGCGAGCAGTGCGCGCACGAAGGGCGAATCATGGACGGGAAGCCCCTTGGAGAGAATTTCGCCGACCGACCTTGTCCGCGCAGGAAATGCTTGCAGGCTTGGCGCGCCGCTGCGCGTGCCGGCGAGATAAATGCGCCGCCTATCCTGCGGCACGCCGAAATCCTTCGCATTGAGCACGCGCCATGCGACGCGATAGCCTGCGGATGCAAGGTGTTCCAGAATAATCCGCAGCGTCCGTCCCATCTTGTCCGAACGCTTTTCGCGGTCATGCGTCACAAGCCCCTCGACATTTTCGAGGATGAATCCTTGCGGGCGCTTGGCGCGCAGAATGCGCTCCACCTCAAAGAACAGCGTCCCCCGCGTGTCCTCGAAGCCAAGCCGTTTCCCCGCCACCGAGAACGCTTGACAGGGAAATCCCGCCAGCAAAACATCAAAATCAGGAATCGCCTCGGCATCAATCTGCGTAATATCGCCCCAGACTTCCTCATGCGGATGGTTGTGCCGCAATGCTTCCCGCGCCGCCGGCTTTATTTCCGAGGAAAACACGCACTGCGCACGAATCCCACGATTCCTGCACGCAAGCTCAAGCCCCATGCGAATGCCGCCCAGCCCTGCAAACAAGTCAATAAACCGTAACATATCGTTCACTTTCCCAAAAGTTGCCACGCCTGCGCGGAGAGCGCCGCGCCCTCCGCGAGCGCACCGCGGCACTCCGACGTGACGGTCTGCGTGCCGTGCGCAAGCGCAGACCGCATCGTCATGCAGAGCTGCTGCGCCGAGCAGATGACGAGCACGCCGCGCGCATGAAGCCCCTCCATCACGGCATCCGCGATCTCTGCCGTCAGGCGCTCCTGCAGCTGCGGACGGTGCGAGAGGCACGCGACGACGTCAGCGAACTTGCCGAAGCCCGCAACGCACCCATCTCGCGGGAGGTATGCGATGCTGACCGCGCCGAAGAACGGCACGAGGTGATGCTCGCACATCGAGTAGAACGGAATATGGCGCACGGCGACGAGCCCCTGCGCCTTCGTGTCGAATGTCTCGCCCCATAGCGTGCACGGGTCTATGCCGATGCCGCTGAAGAGGAACGCGTACATCTTCGCGACGCGCTGGGGCGTCTCATCCATCCCCTGCGCCGACACATCCACGCCAAGCGCCGAGAGAAAATCCTCCACGGCACGCGCGGCATCCTGCTCACTGCCCTTCGTTTCCTTGCCCAAATCCTCGCCTCCTACGTTTTCTTCCCCCATTATAGGAAATGGACGGGAAAAACACAAGGGAAGCACGATTTTCGGAACAGAAAAGCGACTATGCAATGCCTGCCTTTTGCAAGCCCGCACAGCCGCCTCTTTCGCGTGAATTACTTCAGCGTAATCGCCGCGACGGGGCAATCCTCCATCGCCGCATTCGCGTCGTCCACGCTGCCCGCGGGGATCTCCTGATACCCCTCAGCAAGCCCGTTTTCATTGAGCTGGAATGCATCGGGGCAAGTCGCCACACACGCACCACAGCCAACGCAGGAATCCTGATCCACATAACCTTTCATCGTAAGCGCCTCCTTCTATAATACACAACTTTACGATAACAGAAAGCAGCGCTTTTATCTGTAACAAACCTTACGCGCGACAAAAAAGAGCCGGCTGCGGTCTCGCTGCCGGCTCTTTCCGATCGTGTTACAGCAGATCGCCTGTCATTTACAGCATCTTCTGCAGATACGCCTTGATCGCGTCCGCATCCTCCATCTTCATGACGTCAGCGAGGATCTCCTTTGCCTTGATGGAGCTGATCGCGCGCAGCTTCTCCTTGACGCGCGGGATCGATGGCGCGCTCATCGAGAGCTCGCTGATGCCCATGGCCATGAGGAGCACGGCCGCATTCGGGTCGGACGCCATCTCGCCGCACATGCCGACCCAGATGCCCGCCTCGCGCGCGCTCGTGATCGTGCGCTGGATGAGCTGGAGCACGGCGGGGTTGAAGTGGTTGTAGAGGTACGAAATGCTCGCGTTGCCGCGGTCGCAGGCGAGCGTGTACTGCACGAGGTCGTTCGTGCCGATGGAGAAGAAGTCGACGTACTTCGCGAGCACCGGCGTCATGATGGCCGCCGCAGGCGTCTCGACCATGATGCCGACCTGCACGTTGTCCGCATAGGCCTTGCCCTCATGCGAGAGCTCAAGCTTCGCTTCCCCGAGAAGCTCCTTGACCTTCTTGAACTCCGCGACGTTGATGACCATCGGGATCATGATCGCCGCCTTGCCGTAGACGCCCGCGCGCAGGATTGCCTTGAGCTGCGGCAGGAAGAGGTCGCGGCGCTCGAGACTGATGCGGACGGCGCGATAGCCGAGGAACGGGTTCTCCTCAGGCGGAATGTTAAGGTACGGCAGCGGCTTGTCGCCACCAATGTCCATCGTGCGAATCACGCAGAGTTTGCCCGCGCACTTCTCGACGGCTTCCTTGTATGCCTTGAACTGGTCTTCCTCGTTCGGGATGTCCTGGCGTCCCATGAACACGAACTCCGAGCGGAAGAGGCCGACGCCCTCCGCGCCGTACGTCAGCGCGTTGTCGACGTCCATGTGGCTGCCGATATTCGCCATGAGGTCAATCTTCACGCCGTCCGTCGTGACGGCAGGCAGATCCTTGAGCGCCGCATAGTGCGCCGCGAGTTCCTGCTGCTTGCGGATTCTTTCATTGTAACTCGCGCGCTCCTCCTCCGTCGGGTTGACGAGGATCTCGCCGCGCTCGCCGTCGATGATGACGTGGTCGCCGTCCTTGATCTTGTCGATGCGATCGTCCTTGTTGAGGCCGACGATTGTCGGGATCGCGCGCGCCTTCGCGATGATGACAGCGTGCGCCGTCGTGCTGCCCGACCCTAAGATGACGCCTGCGATATTTTCCGTCGGCATGCCCGCGATGACAGACGGCTCGATCTCGCGCCCGCAGAGGATGACCTTCTCGTCGCCGATCTCCGGCTCTTTGACGCCGAGGATGAACTTCGCGACGCGCTTGCCGACGTCGCGCAGGTCAACGGCACGGGCAGCGAAATACTCGTCCGCCATCTGCTCAAACATGACGGCCTGCTCTTCCGCAGCCTTCAAGACGGCGTGCGGCGCGCTTGCCGTCACGTCGATCTTTTCCATGATGTTCTCCGCCATCATCGGATCCTGCACCATCATGCGGTGCGCCTCCATGATGGCCGCCTGCTCCGTCATCTTCTGCTTCTTCAGACGCTCAATGCTCGCGCGCAGGTTCTCTGCGACAGCCGTCAGGGCGTCCTGCGCCTTCTGCTTCTCGGCTTCCTTGTCGCCTGCCGTGTACTTGACGAGATACCCGTCGAGATTCTGTCCCGCGAGCATGATCTTTCCGACCGCGATGCCGGAGATGACGCCTTTTCCGCGAATCACTTCTGCCATTCCTTCCATCCCCCTGAATGTTTTGAATATTTATAACGCCTTGAATATGAAAAAAGGTATCCTGCCGCCGAATCCGCACGAGGGCAGGACGCCTCCTTCTGGTATGGGATTATTCCTCGCCGAACTTGGAATCGACGAGATCCTTGAGTGCCTTGACTGCGTCTGCCTCATCGGGGCCGTCAGCAAGAATCGTGATTTCCGTTCCTTTTACGAGGCCCATGCTCATGATCATGAGGATGCTCTTCGCGTCGACCGTCTTGCCCTTTGCCTGGATCTGGACCTTCGACTTGAACTTCGTCGCCGTCTGGACGAAGATGGAAGCTGGACGCGCATGGATGCCCGTCTTGTTTTCAATCGTAACTGTTTCCTGCGTCATAATGCAATCGCTCCTATCCCAATACATACAATGAATGAACACGCTGCCTCGCAGCAATCGGCATGGCACACTACCCTATAAATTTTACCATATTCGGTCACCTATGCCAACCCATATTTGCGCGCCTTGCCCGCCTCTTTATTATACTATAACTATCGCAAAAAATCTGCCAAAATAAGCGGAAGAAAGAAATATTTTGAATTGCAGCAGGACGGGCAGGACATTTCACGCTTGCGTCGAAGTTAAAAGCTTGATGGGTATACCATTTGCATATTCGGTGAAAATAGGGCATAATACAGCGCAGGGGGTGTAAGCATGATTTTTGTCTTGCTGACGCTCATCATCATGGTCGTCAGCGTCCTCCTGATTCGCACCCTTTGCCGGCATTTCGGCATACGCGTCAAGCTTTCCTCACTCTTTTTGTGCGCGGCGCTGTCCGCGCTCGTCACAGTGTTTGCCATCGAGGCGACTACGGTGCTCGACAAGTACCAATACCTGCGCCTCGCGGGGCTTGCCTTCCTCGCGGCGCTCATCGTCACGGGATTCAATGAGATGCAGCTCCGCCGCGAAGACAAGACGCCCGCCGCGTGGCCGTCCGCTCCAATGCCTTGGGAGGAATCCGTTCCTGAGCCGGACGAGCCAGTGGAGGAAGAACGGAGAGAGGAAGCCTTGCAGGAAGAGCCTGCAGCCTGCGACGGGCAGACAGAACGCGCAGCCGCGCCTTTCGGAGGGACAGCCCCCGAAAGCCCGGCACCAGCAGAAGAAGAGCAGGACGAGCCAGCCGAGGAGGCAGAAATGCCGCATGAGCCGCTCGTCGCGCCCGCCTCAAAAGAGGCACAGGAGAAAATCGAGGCGATGGAATCCCTCGACGAGCTCCTGAGCTATGCCTATGCGCAAAAGGTCGACGACCCGAGCGCCTCGATTGCCGCCTACCGCGTGGCAATCGACCGCTACCCGGACGACGACTATGCCCCGTTCCTCATTATCGAGCTTGCGGGGCTCTACAAGGAACATGCCGCGTACCAAGAGGCGATCCGCATCTATACGAAGGCGCTGACCTTGCCATCTGTCGCAGGAAACGATACCATGCAGCGCGAGTTTATGAAATCGCTCCGCTACCTCGGCACCGTACAAGACATTCTTTCTAAGCACCATGCGTCCGCCATGGCCTTTCAGGACATCCCGAAAGCGCTGCTGGATGAAATTGAGGTCGAGTTCAGCCAGCAGGGCGCTGGCGCCTAGATGAGAAAGCAAACATTATGATATGGGGGAATTTCAATGAAGAAAAGCGTAGAAATCCTTGGTCTTCCCGTCATCAGCATCACGGAGGGCCGTGAGCTCGGCATGAGCAAGACATTGCTCATGGACGCGCGCAACGGCTCGGTCGCGGCCATCACCATCGAGGATGATGACTGGTATCGCGGCGTCAAGCTGATCCCGTACGAGTCCGTCATTGCCATCGGCGACGACGCCGTCACCATCACGAACAGCGAGAACATCCTCACGCTCGATGCGGCTGGCGACTACGAGCAGCTGCTCGACGAGAACATCCGCATCATCGGCACGAAGGCCATCACGAAGTCCGGCACGATCCAGGGCAACATCACCGAGGTCTTCGTCGGCGACGACGGCAAGATCGAAAAATGCGAGGTCACGGCGCCCGACGGCACGACCTCCGAGGTCACGAACGACCAGATCTCGATCTTCGGCAAGCAGGTCACGGTCATCGATCCGAGCGGGGAAAAAAAAACTGAATTTGTAGCCTCCTCCGCCTGGACGGACGACGACGATACGCCGTTTGACGCAGCAGCCCCTGTCGCAGAAGCGGAAGAGCCTGCAGTGCCCGCGTCCCCCGTCATCGAGGAACCCGTCGCAGACATTCCGGCTGTGGAGGCTGCGCCGATGCCAGAGGTTTCAGAGGTTGCCCTCGAAGAGACGCCAGCTCCTGAAATCGCAGCAGAAGCGCCCGTCGAGACGCCGGTGGAAGCAGAAGCTCCCGCAAGCGAGCCCGTCGAAGCAGCGGCAGAGATCCCAGTGGAGGCATCTGCTGATGAGCCCGCTCCCGCAGAAGAACCTGTCGCAGCAGCTCCGACAGAAGAAGCAGTTCCCGCAGTCGAAGAAATGCCTGCGCCCGTTCCAGAACCTGAACCAGAGCCCGCTCCGAAGGCAGAATCCAAGGCATCTGCCCCGAAGCATGAGAAGAAGGACAACAAGAGAGAATCCGCAAAGCAGGCCGCTGCCGACAAGGCAACGGAAGAGCGCCATCGTCGCTTCCTGCTCGGCAAGAAGGCCGCCCGTACCATCAAGATGGAAAACGGCATCGTCATCGTAGAAGCCGGCGCGGACATCACCGAGGAAGTCCTCCAGAAGGCAAAGCTTGCGAACAAGTTCATCGAGCTCTCGATGAACGTGCAGTAAAGAAAACGCCCTAGGAAATCGAGTTTCATCCCGATTCCCTAGGGCGTTTTTGATTCCAAGCTTTACGGAAGCACTGATTCATTCAGCCGCCCAGCCCTGCATAAGCGACCGCTAAGCACTAAAGTGCTAAGCGTCTGCTTATCTTCACACATCTGCACTGTCCTCTCGTCGCCCTTCAATCCGCGGCGTAGCACCACTACGCCTGTGGTTTGTCTCCTAGATAGATACGGCGCATCTGTGTAAATCTGGACAACTTCATTTAATCAGCGCTTCCTTACAAATCCTCGACTGCAATATCCGCCATTCGCTCCACCACGCGATCGGCGAGCGTGAGATCCTGCACGCCCGAATTGGGATTGCGGTACGCGATGACGCGCATTCCCGCGCGCTTTCCTGCCGTGATGCCCGCCGTCGTGTCCTCCAGAACCGTGCAGTCCTTCGGCTCGACGCCGAGGCGCTCGGCGCTCAAGAGATAAATCGCTGGATCGGGCTTGCTCGCGGGGAGCGTGCTGCCCGAAATCGCCGAGGAGAAGTACGGGCGAATCGCGAAGCGATCGAGGACGGCTTCCATCACGCGCTCCCACGACGACGTCGCGAGCGCGAGCGGAAGGCCTGCCGCATGGAGGCGGTGGATGAGGTCGACCGTCCCCGCAATCGGCGCGACCTCGCCACGTTCCAAGACCTCCAGATAATGCTCTTGCTTGTAGCGCACGACCGTCTCGCGGTCGAGATCCGTGCGCCCACTTGCGCGGATGAGATCGCCGAAGAGCTCGTCACTCGTGCGCCCCATGTAGTAGCTGAACTTCGCCTCGTCAAAGGCGAGCCCGAAATGGCGGAACGTATCGCGCTTGATGCGGGTGTGGATCGGCTCGCTGTCGACGATGATGCCGTCCATATCAAAAATAAATGCCTTTGTCTTCACGCTATCCCTCCATCTGCGCAGGCACTCTCTTTTGCCTGCCCACTTTCCCCTGCCGCAAGCCGCGCGAAGTAATCCGCCTCCGCGAGCGGTGGCGCGAAATAGTACCCCTGTATCTTTTCGCAGCCCATCGTGCGCAGGAAGGCGACTTGCTCCTCCGTCTCCACGCCCTCGACGATGACGCGCATATCGAGCGCCCGCGCCATCTTCATCACGTGCGCGAAGATGATCGCGATGCGCTCCTGCCGCCGAATCGCTTGCACCGACGCGAAGTCGATCTTCAGCGTGTCGACGGGCATTGCCGCGAGCATTTCGAGCGAGGCATAGCCCTCCCCGAAATCGTCGAGCAGCACGGGGAAGCCGCTGTCGCGGAACGCCTCGACCGCGCCAATCAGCTGCTGTGGATTGTCCTTGTAGCTGCGCTCCGTGACTTCGAGCATCAACATGCGCGGCTCGAGCGCGTACTCCGCCGCAAGCGCTTTCAAATAATCGAGCAAGTCGCGATTGTAGAAATTCAGCCACGAGACATTGACCGATACGGGCGTCATGTGCCCCGTCTGCTCCTTCTGCTCATGGAGCAGGCGGCAGACCTCGCGCCAAACGAAACGATCGAGCTGCACGATGAAGCCATTCTTTTCAAAGACGGGGATGAACGCGCCCGGCGAAATCATGCCCGTCGGATGATTCCAGCGGACGAGCGCCTCCGCGCCCGTGATGCGCCCTGCCGCAAGATCGAAAATCGGCTGCAAGTAAACGCAGAACTGCCCCGCCTGCAGGGCGAACGCCATATCGCGCACGATCATCTGCTCGAGCGCAAGGCGGTCGTGCACGGCCTTGTCGTAGTAGGCATAGCGCGCGCGGCGGCTGCCCTTGACCGTGTCCATCGCCATGAGCGCATGGTCGTACATGCGCGCGACGGGGCGATAGACGTCATGGACGTCGTAGACGCCCGCATAGAACGTGATGGCGTGCGCGATGCCGATGCGCTTCATCACATCATCTACGCCCGCGATAAGCGCATCCATGTCGAGCGCGCCGCGCTCGGCGCAGAGCGCGAAATGATCCGACTCGATGCGCGCGCAAAGCCCCATCTCGCCGACCGTGCGCGCAAAGAAAAGCGCCGCCGTCTGCAAGATGAGATCGCCCATCTCCTGATGGTACTGCCCGTTGAGCACCTTGAACGCGCGTATATCGAGGCAGACGATCCGATACGGCGTCTCGCTATTTTCCTGCATGAGCGCCGCCGCCCGACGGTAAAACGCCTCGCGCCCATAGATCCCCGTCAGCGCGTCGCGCTCCATGCTCTGATTCATCTGCGCGATTTGCGCCAGCATAGCATGGCTGAGATCCTCAATCTCCTGCACGCCGCTCCCCCGCATTTCGACCATATATCCCCCACTGCATGCACGCGGCCTTCGCCGCAAATCACACGGCATAAACGCCTTACACAAAAACCATCAAGGCAAAGCGGGAAACTCCCGTTTCAGCTCCAACATACGCTCTTCCGATATGCCCGTCGTCCGCAGGATAAGGTCGACGGGGACTTGCTCCTGCAACAGCTTCCGCGCGATTGCCTCGCCCCGCTCCTTCCAGCCTTCCTCGCGTCCCTTCTGCTCGCGCTGTAAATATTCCATGAACAGTGTCATATACGCTCGCCTCAATTGTCCTGTATCGAAAGCGCCTCCCACGCGGCAAGCGCCTCCTTTTCTATCGACTGGTTCATATTTCACTTCTTTTATGTATATGCAGACCATTCGTTTTCTAGGGAAGTGCTGATTAAATGAAGTTGCCCAGATTTGCATAGATGCGCTGTATCTATCTAGGAGACAAACCACAGGCGTAGTGGTGCTACGCCGCGGATTGAAGGGCGACGAGAGGACAGTGCAGATGTGTGAAGATGGGCGGCTGAATGAATCAGTGCTTCCCTAGGATTATCGTATCATTTTTGCCCGCATTCTTCAAGCGGGCAACGTCCGCATAATGATGTAAGTCCAAAAATAATTTCCTTGCCAAAACATCATTTTTACAGTAAACTCGTAGCAAAAGAGCGTGGGAAATCCCACATGGTAAGGAGGAGTTCTAATGGATGCGTCTGTTGTTGTAGATTATACCGCGCACCTCGATGCCAAGCGCCGTTTGACGCTGCGCGGGGCTAAGTATGCGTATTACCAAGTCAAGGAGTACGAGAACGGCTGCATTGTGCTTGAACCTCGTACACTGGTCGTCCCGAAGGAAATTTCCAAGAAGTCGCTTGCCATGATGGATGAATCCATTCGCAATTACAAAGCGGGCAAAGTGTCTGATTCGGTTGACTTGACGGGGTTCTGACTATGTTTGCGATTCGTCTGGGCGTCCCGGAAATGCTGAAGCTATGGACGGGCTTGAGCCACACCCAGAGGACAAGAAAAACGGGGCGTATGATAAGGTCACGTTATCCGATAGGCCAGATGGAGAAGGTTGATATGGCAGAACAGATCAAGTCGAAGGAGCGCGTGCAGAAGCATGGGGAGGTGTTTACGCCGGCTTGGATGGTGGAGAAGATGCTCGCGGAGGCGGGGATTCAGGCGAAGCTTCGGGATATTCATGCGACGTTTTTGGAGCCGAGCGCGGGCGAAGGGGCGTTTTTGACGGCGATCCTGCGGCAGAAGCTCGCCCACGTCAATCAAAGCCCTTCCTCGCGCGGCGCGCACTGGCAGTACAATGCGCTCTGGGCGCTCGCGAGCATTTACGGCATCGAGTATCTGCCGGACAATCTGGCGCAGGCGCGGGCGAATATGCTGCGCGTGTTCGCGGAGAATTATCAGGCGAAGACGGGACGGGCGCTAAACGCGGGCAGCGACCTGTACCAGTCGGCGCGCTTTCTCATCGAGAAGAACATCGTGCAGGGCAATACGCTGACGCATCGGAATGCGCTTGATGAGCTGATCCGATTCAGCGAATGGCGGCAGGACGCGCGCCGCCGCCGTCAAGTGCGGCGGCTGGAATTTGCATACGATGATTTGTTCGCGGACGCGCAAGCGGACGGCATGAACCTATTCGCAAGGGCGGAGCAGGAAGATAGCCCGCCACAGGCGATTGATTTGCTGCAGGTATGGAAACTGGAGGCGGAGTAAGTGGGAAAATTCAAGTTCGATGTGGTGATTGGCAATCCGCCTTATCAGGAAGATACAAACGGCGCAGGGAGACAAGCCAGACCCCTTTATAACCTGTTCGTAGATGAGATAAAAAAGCTGAAACCAGAATACATAGATATGATTATTCCATCGAGATGGTTTGCAGGTGGAATGGGGCTTGGCAAATTCAGAGAAGATATGATGGATGATGGTCATATCGCCAGAATCGTCGATTATACCAATGCGAAAGATTGTTTTCCAGATAATAGTATCAGTGGTGGCGTGTGTTATTTCATTTGGGATAAAGATAAAGGGCTTCTCGCTGTTTGGTATGGGCAGGCGAAAAGGAACAAACGTTCCCTATATTCATGCAGTCTTCTACTAATGGACAAATTGTGGGGTTTGGATGTTGAGATTCAGCTTGCCGCATCCTAGATAGATCATGGTC
>ERZ772945.136-NODE-136-length-57872-cov-8.543439_pt1 | contig 57872 bp, 69 predicted proteins | sample MGYA00511681_ERZ772945 | MGnify/ENA primary metagenome ERZ772945 (study PRJEB29015, sample SAMEA2737943) | human oral metagenome | biome: human oral; feature: human-associated habitat; material: dental | place: China | collected 2143 ...
TGCGTATAAAACAACCGCCCCTTGTCAAAAGCGGCACGTTGGAACTGGTGATCCACGTTGCTTGTAATAACAAAATAATTCTTATCCTTCACGAGATCCAGAAAATCTATGTAAACAGGTTTCGGCGGGTCGATATAGCGATTGTAATAGATATGACGTGCCCACCAGACCCACCTTGTCTCTGCGTCCGGGAACGGATAAAAGCCTCTGGAATACATATCCCGTATGTCAAAATTCTCAATGAAATCAAAGAAATATTTCTCGAAACGCTCTCCGCTATAGGTCAGTCCTGCCGAAGTAGAGAGTCCTGCACCCGCACCGATCACAATCGCATCCGCTGATTCTATCTCAGCTTTCAATCTGGTAATATTGTCCTCGCGCTCTCCGCTTCCATAGGACAGTCCATCGCGAAACTGCCGCACACCGGAGATGCCTTTTTGTATGGATTCCTGATAGCCGTTCGGCTGTTTAATAAAGAAGCTGCTCATAGTAATTCCTGTCCTTATCGCTGAATACATTAAAGATCACTCTGTCCATTTTCCCGTCATTCCCGCACAGCCAATTTGTTACTGTTTCGACGGCGATCTCTGCCGCCCGGTCTGCCGGAAAATGAAACACACCTGTTGAGATACAGCAGAAAGCAACAGACCGCAACTCGTTTTCTGTGCACATATCCAATGTGTTCCGATAGCAGTCCGCAAGTTTTCCCTCCAGCTCTTTTGTAAGCCTGCCTTGAACGATTGGTCCGACAATATGGATGACCTTCTTCGCCGGAAGGTTGTATCCATCTGTCAGCATCGGGACAGCCGTGGGTTGCTCATAATCAAAACCGTACTCCGCCCCGAGCTTCCTCATCTGCCGGTCACACTCCATCCGAAGCTGGACTCCGGCGAAGGTATGGATGCAGTTATCGATACAGGTGTGCATTGGCACAAAGCAGCCCAGCATTTGAGAATTGGCGGCGTTCACAATAGCGTCAACAGCCAGTCTTGTAATATCACCCTGCCAAATAGAAAGCCGGTCTGCAAAAGTATTGCAGCTGCCATGATCAGCGATTGTCGGGATATCGTCCAGTGTCACGATGCCATTTTCCCGGATACGCTCTTTCAGATATTCATCCTGAATTTTCAGCACAGACTGTGGCATTATCTTCGGCATCCGGATATTCATAAGGGAGCGAAGAACCCTTCTTTTCCCTTCGGTGTCCTTCGGTGTATCCAGAGATTTATACTGAACAGAATCCTCCTTGAACTCCTCAACCAGATAATCCAGGCATTCGTTCTGTGTCATTTCCTTCATCATGTTTACCTTCTTTCTACGGCTCCAGCGGGGCAGACTTCGGTACAGCTGCTGCAGCCAATACAGGCATCAGTAATGAAATATCCTTCCCCCTGCTGTGACATTGAAGAAGCCTCCGGGATTTCCGAAGGCCTCTAATCATAACTCTTCCTTTTCGAACAGTTCTCCCATTCCGCGGTGAAGATCCGCCAGGGTGAATTTTCTCATCTCATCCTCCATAGCGTTCTGGATGCTTTTGAGCTTCCCATCTAAGAGCTTATGGATATTCCGCCCTACAGGACATTCTGGATTCGGAGCCTCATGGAAGTGGAAGAGGTCTCCGTTTTCTACCGGCTCGATCGCCTCATACACGTCGTAGAAGGTAATGTCTGTAAGCGGCCGGTTGATCTTAATTCCTCCGGTGCCTCTTGCGACAGTAATCAGATCCGCTTTTGCAAGCTGGGAAAGGATCTTCCGAATAATGACTGGGTTCGTATTGATACTCCCGGCGAGAAAGTCGCTGGTTACCTTATATTGATCTTTGAAGACATCTGCACAGGTGAAGATGTGCAGTGCCACGGTAAATCTACTTGAAATCTGCATAACTTATCCCTCCGTTTTCACTGCACATCTTATCCCGACTTTGATGTAATTTCAATGGTTGCTTCTTAGAACTTGCCATTCTGATTCGCCCATGAATCTTTCTCAGCAATCGTCTCCATGACATCCCAGTGCTCGGCAATCTTACCATTCTCAATACGCCAGAGATCGTAGTAGGAGGTAGGCGCACCTCCGAAGATGCCCTCGGAAACAGCCAGCACATAGTTACCCTGTGCAAGCACCTGATGGATCGTATCATAGATCATCTGGATGCCCTGCTCCGCGAGAGCGCCCAGAGCTGCGCCGAGACCGGAGAGCCCGTCGGCAATACCGGTGTTGTGCTGGATGTAGGTATCGCCATCAAAGTAGAAAGGAGTCTTTTCGGGAGCCTTGCCCTGCATCACATCATGCAGGAAGTTCTTGATGATTTCTCGGTTCTCCTCGGTTTTATCCAAATCTTCGAGGCTGTTATAGCCGTCGATCTGAGTGTGACCGGAGGGATTGGGATCAGCTTTCGCGGCGAGATTGTCCCAGTGCTCCGCAATTAGTCTATCTTCGTCGAAACGGAAGATGTCGAATGCGACCTGTTCACCGGCACCGGCGAAGTTGTAGACGGTCTGTAGGAAGACCTTATCTCCGTCCTCAAAAGCGCGGATGTTCTTGACGATGGTCTTCACAGGAGCAGAAGCCAGCCAGGCAACGCTGCCCAAAAAAGCATCTCGGCCAGTGCCGTAAGCGAGGTTGTGCTGAATGTAGTCCTCTGCCAGCAGAGAGGCAGCCTTTTCGGTATCGCCGGTTGCGAAGGTATTGATGAGAGCCAGAGCCTTTTCGATCTTTGTCATGATGGTATCCTCCTTAAATTCTATTCGCGTCGGTTTATTGTAACCTCCAACATTTCATCTGACAGGGGAAATATATCATGGGCTTATTGTAATGTCAATAGTTACATCAAAATATTTTTAAATTTTTTCGCCGGCTCATACTGACATCATTCAAATATTTGGAATGTTCACAGCTTATAGGGGACGACTTATCCCACCTTATTTTTCTCTCGGAGGCTCGTCCCAATCTTCAACCAGCCGCTTTCTCTCGGCACTCCGTTTTTTGATTGTGAGGAGTTTTGTTCCTTCCGTGGCTCTTGCTGTATTTGGAGATATACTGTTTCAGGGCATCAATCTCTTTGATCTCTGAACCGCCTTTCCCATTTCTTCGTAGCCGACGCCTTTGCCCAAAGAATCCAGCTGTTTTGCGAGCCACAATGCCACCGTCTTGCCCTTATTTACGTGTAATGCCAGCATATTTACGAATTTGCGTCCAAAGCAGGCGTTCTATGCGCTGCCGAATTTCTGGAGCATAGTATGGAGCCAGTTGCTTACCGGCTCCATCCGCTTACGCCGCTGGCGATGACGCCGCCATCCATCAATCTTTTGCTCTTGAGGAATGCCGCCGGAAACGGGCAGTTTTTCGATCAGGATGACAGATGCGCCTTGGCGTGCAGTTGCGATTGCAGCGATGCAGCCGACCGTACCAGCACCGGCAGCCAAAACATCCGTTTCCAGAACAGGAAGCTGTACAGTAAGCGCATCTGCTGCGCTGGACTGTTTTTAAGGAGAAATGGTTCAAAGAAAATAGTAAATACAGGAGAAATCAGAGAATGACGTTGATCTGATGACCTTCCATCCATTTGGCGAGATTATCAAAGACAATCTCGGCTCGGAGACTCATAGACTGCTGCGTGGCAAATGCGACATGGGGCGTTACAAGGCAGTTGGGAGCATGCAGGATGGGGGAGGCGATGTCCAGCGGCGGCTCTTTATCAAAGACATCAATGGCAGCACCGGCAATCACACCGTTTTCAAGTGCTACGGCGAGGTCTTTTTCCGCGACAACAGGGCCGCGCGCAACATTGACCAGAAGAGCGGTGGGTTTCATCATCGCAAGCTTTTCTGCGTTGATCATGCCACGGGTGGAATCATTCAGCGGGCAATGCAGAACAACGATGTCCGAGCGGCGGAGCAATTCGTCCTGAGTGACCTGCTCGATGTATCCTGCAACGCCATCATGGTGCGTACGGCTCTGAGCCAGAACATTAGCACCAAATGCGTGGAACAGCTCGCCAGTCCGGGTACCGATTTTGCCAAGACCGATAATACCGACCGTTTTGCCCTTAATCTCCCAGCCGACAAGACCGGTCTTGTCCTTTCCTTCACGGCAGCGGTCTTCCACACTGCGGAGATTCCGGGCAAGAGAAAGAGTCGTACCGATAACCAGCTCGGAAACTGCCTCATTGGAGTACCCGGAAGCGTTGCTGACGGCGATATTCTTCTCCTTGGCAGCATCCAGACCAACATGATCCACACCGGTAAAAGCAACATCGATAAACTTGAGCTTATCACATTTGCGCAGGACATCGGCTGGCATCGGCATATTGGCAAGGATCATGGCATCTGCATCCTTGGCTTCTTCGACCAGCTGGGCGGAATCGGTGGTTTTTGGATAGTCCACAAACACATGCCCCTGTGCTTCAAAAGGTGCTTTGTGGGCGGCAAGCTCTTCGGCAGAGATGCCAAGGGATTCCATAATTACGATTTTGCTCATAATAAAAACCTTCTTTCAATGCAGTTGAATGACAATGAATTTGTGCGTGGAGTTTTTGCCTTAAAACGCACCTATTCTTACCCTTGTGCGTTTTCGGAAACAGGTAAAAGACCTTACTCCTACCTATAATATAATATGCAAACTCACAGATTTGATGATCGCTTCTAGACTTCGCTCTGAGGGAACAAGTCTGAAATTCCATCGTCTCGACTCTAATGCTGCCGAAATTGATATTTACCTTTGCCATGTCCCGACACAGATTCAATGACTCCATATTCCACCATTGCCCTCAGAAGATCAGAAGCTCTGGATGCTTTAATATCAACCACCTTCATCACAGCTGAGCGTCCAAAGATCGTCTGACCCGGAAATGCTTCACGAAGTTTCAAAATATGACTTGCTGTTTTCGGCTGGAATGATTTTTCAATGTCCAGTTTTAACGTCTCAATGTCCGGTTTTGTAATTTCAATGTCCGGTTTTTTTGTTTCTTTAAATGTTCCACTAATATGCAATGTCCGGTTATGAAGAGGATGATTCTCGTTCAGAAGGAGATTGCGAAGAAACAGTTCAAGGTATTCTATCGTCTCATGAATACCATTTTTCAGATCGTTATAGTTTGCGCGGACGAGTGAATTGCGGAAATACCAAGCATTCTCTGCAAAGATGTCATTCGTCACATCAAAGCCCAGCGTATGCAGATACTTGATGAAGAATACCGCAGTCGTTCTGGTATTGCCCTCGCCAAAAACATGGATCTGCCACAGTCTGGAAACGAAAAACGCAAGATGATGAATGATCTCGTCCATCGAGAGATTCCTATAAGAAAATTTCTTCTCTTCCGAGAAATCATAATCCAGTGTCGCTCGCAGCTCCGTAGCGCTTCCATAAAGCACAGTTGCTCCATTCAGCACCCATTCTTTCTTTGTAATGTTGTAATCCCGAATTCGCCCTGCATGGGAATAGATACCGGTAAATAGCTTTCTATGAATAGAGAGATATTCATTTGGCGTGAAACTAAAGGCACGCTCGGAAAGCAGCGCAGCAATTCGTGCGGAAACCTTGTCGGCTTCCTCGGTGCGGTCTGACGCATCACGGGTAGGATTTTCCTCGTAGTAGGTCTGCAAAAGCGCATTTGCCTCTTCAAAGGAAATCTCGCCCTCGATATTCCGGACGGCAGTATGCACAAGATATTCTGATGTCTTTAGCCCGTCAACCGCCTGCAGGCCAATGGCTGTATGCCATGCATAGCCCTTGTCTCGCTTTGCCGGTTCAGATTCTTTAATATACTCTTCAAATGGATCCTTGTTCACTCCACGCCACCTCGTTGTTCAAATCCTTGAAAATAACCGGTCTCGTTTCATCAGAGCAGCAGGCAATCATTTCGTTTTCGCGCTTATTTCCCTTCGACTCTTGACATCAAACAGACCGTCTCGACATGCGTCGTCTGCGGAAACTGGTCCACCGGGCAGACCCTCTTTAGCGCATATCCTCCCTGACAGAGAATCTTCAGATCCCTCGCCAGGGTCGCCGGGTCACAGGAGACATAGACGATACGGTCCGGCTGCATCCTGAGCATGGTCTGAAGGCAAATGCCGTCGCAGCCCTTGCGGGGCGGGTCCACTACAATCACATCCGGGTGCAGGGCGTCACTGACGACGGCGTCCCTCCCCTTTTTCTCCTGGCTACCCTCTGTCTTTTTTAGAGCACCGGTATTCTCCCTGGACTCCACCTGCCCATGGTCACAGATATTCTCCCCGGACTCCGCCTGCCCATGTCCACCGCAATCCTGCGCAGGACTATGCGTCCCCTTCTCCGGCTCATCGGCTCTCTGGGCAAAACTTCCCTTCCCCTCATAGAATTCCGGCAACACTTCCTCCGCCTTTCCCACGAAAAAATGCGCGTTCTCTATGCCATTTCTCCTGGCATTGGCCTTCGCGTCCTCGATGGCCTCCGGGATGATCTCTACCCCATAGACCTGTCCCGCCTTCCTAGCCAGGAAGAGAGAAATAGTCCCGATCCCGCAGTAGAGATCCCAGACACTCTCCTGACCCTTGAGACCCGCGTACTCCAGAGCCTTTTCGTAGAGCCGGGCCGTCTGATAGGGATTGACCTGGTAGAAAGACTGGGGACTGATGGCAAAGGCGATATTGCCGATATAGTCCACAATACTCTCCTGGCCCCAAATGCATCGGGTCTCGTCGCCCATGATGACATTGGTCTGCTTACAGTTGCTGTTGATGCAGATTGATTTCATACCGGCAATCTTTGTCAGCCGGTCAACCAGATTCTGCTGCCGGGGCAGTTCCCTGCCATTGATGATCATGCAAACCATAATCTGTCCGCTGGCAAAGCCCTTGCGGATCAAAACGTGGCGAACCAGCCCCCTGCCGGTGACCTCGTCATATGGCCTGATCCTGCAGGCCCTCATGTAGTCCTTGACCTCCTTTAAAATGCTCTCGTTCTCCGGCGCCCCCAAGAGGCAGTCATCAATTGGGATAATGCGGTGACTCCTGGCCGCGTAGAAGCCGGAAATAATCTCCCCCTCCCTATTCTCTCCCAGGGGAAACTGGGCCTTGTTCCGGTAACGGAAAGCCTTCTCCATGCCCAGGATAGGCTCCATGACCCGGTCCACCAACTCCGGGACAAAGCCTCCGATACGGATCAGATCATTTCTGACCCGCTCTTTCTTCCAGGCTTTTTGCTTTTCATAGGAAAGGGCCTGGAGCTGGCAGCCCCCGCACTGGCGGGCGATAGGGCAGGCCTCCGGCACGCGGTTCTCAGAGGCCCGCAGAATCTCCTCCACCCTTGCGTAGCCATAGTTCTTCTTGACCTTAGTTGCCCGGGCCATGATCTGATCGCCCAGGACGGCCCCCTTGACGAAGAAGGTCATCCCCTGATCATGTCCGATCCCCTCGCCGCCCACGGCCATATCTTCAATTGTCAGGGGAAATAAATCATTTTTTTGCATACGTAGCTACACCTGTTTTCCCTTGCCGCAGAATTCTTCTATCTATCCCGCCGCAGACACCATCGCCCGTGCAGGTCCTCGCTGCAGGCGGGCGGAATCGCCTGTAGAAAGGATGTAGAAGCAGACATCGTCGCCACTGCAATTCCCCCGCCCCAATTCAAAAATCCCGACGGATGCTCACACAAGCGCCGGGACTTCCTTAATCGTGGTGACCAGGGCGGTCCCTCCACCGGATCCTCTGGTCGCAATGGAACGCCCTGCAAGGCGCCTCCAATGCTTCCTGTATTTACTCTTCTTCCGGGCTGGTCTTTCGGATATTGGAATCCAGCAGACGGTTGAAGCCCTGCCATTTGAGGTTGCCGGGAGCCAGATCTCCCAGGGCCTCCTTCATGGTCTCAAGCTTGGCGTCCGCATTGTCCGCGAAGGCCAGGGCCAGGGCCTCCGCGATGGCCGGCTTCTTGGGAGAGCCGAACTCCAGCTCCCCGTGGTGGGCCAGAATACAGTGGATCAGCTCCGCCGACTTGGTCGGCGGAAAGCCCGGGATCTTGGTGATACGGTTCTGCACGATCTGCGCCCCGATCATAATGTGCCCCAGCAGCTGACCTACGTCCGTATAGTCGTTCTTTGGATAAGGCGAGAGCTCATAGAGCTTTCCGATATCATGGAAAATCGCCGCTGTCAGGAGCAGACTTCGATCCAGAAAGGGATAGTGGGACGCGAAGAAATCACAGGTCTGAGCCACACTCAAGGTGTGCTCCAAAAGCCCTCCCACATAACCGTGGTGAACGCTTTTTGCCGCAGAGTGAAACTTGAACTTTTCAGCGAAGCCCTCCTGCCTGACGAAAAAGGACTCCAGCAGCTCTCTCATACAGGGCGTTTTGACAGAGGCGATCAGATTCAGGAGCTCCTGATACATCTCATCGGGATCTCTCTCAGAGCAGGGGAGGAAATCGGCCGGATTGTACTCCCCCTCCCTCGCCAGCCGAAGCCGCTTGATATTGAGCTGGCGGTTGCCATTGAAAATAATGACCTCCCCCGTCACCTGGATATAGTCCAGCTCCTCGTACTCGTCAATGCCCAGGGAGCCCGGATCCCAGATCTTCCCGTCCAGACTGCCTGTCTTATCCTGAAGTATCAAAGACTCATAGGGTTTGCCGTTCTTGGCTGTCGCCTGGGTCTTCTTGCGGCAGAGATAGATCTCATTGATGTGGTCTCCCTCAGCCAGCTCCTTGATATACTTCATTTGTTCTCCGTTCTAAGCGTCCTCGGCGCAGCGCACATTTGCTCTATCATTATAGCAGACAATCCCGCAAATATCGTATAATCCCCTTATGAACAGGAAAGTCTACAAAACACTCGAATACCATAAAATTCTCTCCATGCTGGAGGCCCGGGCCTCCTCCGACAAGGGAAAAGAACGCTGCCATCGCCTGCAGCCCCTTACAAACCTGCGCGATATACAATTCGCCCAGAGACAGACGGCGGACGCCCTGGGCCGTATCCTGACAGGGGGATCCTTCTCCTTTGGCGGCATTTCCGACCCCGGCCCTCTGGGCAAACGCTTGGCGGTCGGAGCCAGCGCAAATTCCCGCGAGCTCCTGGCCATCGCCTCTCTTCTGACCCTGGCCGGTCGGGCAGCCGCCTACGGGTCCAAGAAGAGGGAGAGTCTGCCCGACGACAGTCTGACCTCTCGCTTTGCGGCGCTCGATCCTTTGCCCGGCCTGGCAAAAGAGATCAACCGCTGTATTCTCTCCGAGGATTCCTTTGCCGATGATGCCTCCCCCGGTCTCAGACAGGTTCGCCGGGCCATGGCCTCTGTCAATGAGCAGGTCAGGTTCCAGCTAAACCGCATGCTCTCCTCTTCTGCCAGGGACTACCTGCAGGATGGGGTGATCACCATGCGGGACGGCCGCTACTGCCTGCCGGTCCGGGCCGAGTACAAGAACTACGTGCCCGGCATGGTTCACGATTCTTCTTCCTCCGGCGCCACCCTCTTCATTGAGCCCATGTCTGTCGTCAACCTCAACAACGAACTCCGTGAGCTGGAGGGGACGGAAGAGGAAGAAATCGCCCGGATCCTCCAAATTCTCTCCAATCAGGTTCTGGAGAATATCGAGGCCATCCAAATCGACTTCGACCGCCTGGCAGAGCTGGACTTCATCTTTGCCAAGGGCCAGCTGGCCGCCGATATGTCCGCGAGCCAGCCGGATTTCAATGAAGAGGGGATCATCAGCTTAAAGGCGGCTCGTCACCCCCTTTTGGACAAGGACACCGTCATCCCCATTGATATCAGCCTGGGACAGAACTACAACCTCCTGGTCGTGACCGGTCCCAACACCGGCGGCAAGACGGTCTCTCTCAAGACCTGCGGCCTGCTGACGCTCATGGGACAGGCAGGCCTGCACATTCCCGCCAGGGATCACAGTCAGCTGGCCGTCTTTGACAATGTCTACGCGGACATCGGGGACGAGCAGAGCATCGAGCAGTCTCTGTCCACCTTCTCCTCCCACATGACCAATATCGTCCATATCTTGGACGGCGTCGACTCCGTTCTGGCAAATGGCCACGACGCCTTAGTCCTCTTCGACGAGCTCTGCGCCGGCACGGATCCTGCGGAGGGGGCCGCCCTGGCCACCGCGATTTTAGATCGCCTTCACAGACGCCAGGTCCGGGTCATGGCTACAACCCACTATTCCGAGCTCAAGGTCTACGCACTCTCAACCGAGGGCGTAGAAAATGCCTCCTGTGAGTTCTCCCTGGAGACCCTCTCCCCCACCTACCGGCTTCTGATCGGCATTCCGGGCAAGTCCAATGCCTTTGCCATCTCCTCTAAGCTGGGACTGGCCGCGGACATCATCAGCGACGCTCAGAGTCGTATTGATGAGGAGAGCGTCTCCTTCGAAGACCTGCTGGCCGACCTGGAGAGCCGCCGCGTCGCCATCGAGAAGACCCAGGCTGAGACCCGGGCGGCCAAAGCCTCCATCGATAAGACCCGGATCCAGCTGGATCAGAGGCTTGCCCAGCTCAACGCCTCCAAAGATAAGGTCCTGCAGTCCGCCAACCTTGAGGCGGCCCGCATCCTCAAGGATGCTAAGGAAACCGCCGACAAGACCATCCGGGACTTCCATAAGTACGGCCGGGCTACTGCCGCGGATATGACCCGCATGGAGCAGGAGCGAAGAGCCCTGGGCGAGAAGCTCAAGACCCGCCAGAACAAGTCCCGGGCCTCTACCGGGATGGAGCAGGAGCGAAGAAAGGCCCCTGTCCCGAAGGCAAAGGATCTCCATATTGGCGACAAGGTCAAGGTTCTTTCCATGGGGGTCACCGCGACCGTCCACTCTCTTCCGGACAAGTCCGGCCATCTGGAGGTCCAGATGGGGATCATCCGCAGCCGCGTCAAGCTGACCGACCTTGTTCTGGTCAGCGACCAGAGCTTTGCGACCTTAAACGGACAGCAGCTGCCCGGAACCGGCAGACGGCGGGCCCCGGGCTCCGGCGGCAGACAGTCAGCCTCTTCCTTCAGCAAGTCCGCCTTCATCTCGCCTGAGATCAAGCTCCTCGGCATGAGCGGGGACGAAGCTATCTGTGCTCTGGACAAGTACCTGGACGACGCCGTCCTCTCCCATCTCAGAGAGGTTCGCGTCGTTCACGGCAAGGGCACCGGGGTCCTGCGTCAGCGGGTTCACGAATATCTCAATGGAAACCCCCATGTCAAGTCCTACGACCTGGCTTCCTACGGTCAGGGCGACGCGGGCGTGACAGTCGTCAAGCTGCTCGATTAATCTTGCTTTCGCTCTCCCGCTCTCTCATCGACTCAAGTCCTTTATTCTTTAGACAGGAGGATTTGCAGTCAGATATCGTACTCTGAAGGCAGATTCATCAAGGTGTTTTATCCCTTCACTCAATTTTTGCTTCTACAATAAATGTTGGGGCGAATAGATGTTTCTATTCGCCCCTAAGTGTATGATTGGATAAAAAGATCCCCCTCGGCATTTCAAACCGGGGAGGATTTTCATTTCTGAGCATCAAACCGGCGCCGGGCGCGCACTCGATGCTCTCACGATCCTGTTTTGGAAAGATTGGGCTTAAACTAACTCCAGAACAACTTCCATCGCGCCGTCGCCCTTGCGCTGGCCAATCTTGATGATTCTGGTGTAACCGCCGCTGCGGCCGTCATACTTGGGGCCGATCTCATCGAAGAGCTTGGCGACAAGGTCGACCTTCCTGGTCTCACGCTTCTTGGCTCCTACCTCTGTAATGGGATAGAGCACCTTGAGCATCTGACGCCTTGCGTGCAGACGGCTGGGCTGATCCTTCTTGATCTTCTTCTCGATGGTCTCATAGACGGTCACCTTCTTGCCGTCTACGACTTCCTTCTTGCGCTTTCCGTCAGCGTCCTTAACAGCGACCTTGGCCTGAACGGAGACCTCGTCGAAGTTATTTCTCTCGCGGATTGCGAGCGCGATCAGGCCCTCAGCGATTTTGGCGGCCTCCTTGGCCTTGGCCTCTGTAGTCACGATACGGCCCTTGTAGAGCAGGTTGGTAACCTGATTCCGAAGAAGCGCCTTGCGCTGTGATGAAGTTCTGCTTAACTTACGATACTTAGCCATGATAATACCTCCTGTCAGGTGGGAGCGATCGGCCTGCTTCATCGGACTTACAGCCCATCGCCCGTGTGCTTACTGGTGAACGACATACCGTATCGGTCACCCTGTGCCACTTCGGGGTTTTCAGAGCGCGGCGCCCTTCGGACTTATCCGCGTTCTCAGAAGACAAATCCAAATCGTCTCAGACTCAGATCGTCTCCTTCCTTCTTACAGTTCTTCCGTCTGCCGGAGTGAGAGTCCCATCTCCTGCAGCTTCTGGAGGACCTCCTCCAGAGACTTGCGCCCGAGATTGCGAACCTTCATCATATCCTCGGGCGTCTTGTTGACCAGCTCCTCGACGGTGTTGATTCCGGCCCTCTTCAGGCAGTTGTAAGAACGCACAGATAATTCGAGCTCGTCGATGTTCATCATCTTCATACTCGCCGTATCCGCGGACGGCTTCTCTACCATGATCTCCGTGTTCCTGGCATTCTCGGAGAGATCAATAAAGAGATTCAGGTGTTCCGAGAGCACCTTGGCTGCAAGGCTTGCCGCCTCGTCAGGACCGATTGTTCCATTGGTCCAGACCTCCAATGTCAGCTTGTCAAAGTCAGTCACCTGACCAACACGCGTGTTCTCAACATTCATGTTGACACGCTCTACAGGGGTGTAGATAGAATCAACCGCGATCACACCGATGGGGGTGTCATCCGTCTTATTCTTGTCGGAAGAGACATAGCCTCTTCCCTTGCTGATGGTCAGCTCCATGTACAGCTTGCTGTCAGAGCCGCCATTCAGATGCGCGATCACAAGATCCGGGTTCACGATCTCGATATCAGAATCCACCTGGATATCCGCTGCAGTGACGGTTCCCTCGCCCTCATACTCGATGTAGGCGACCTTGGGCTCATCCGTCTGGCTGTTGCTTCGGATCGCCAGCTGTTTGATATTCAGAACGATCTCCGTGACGTCTTCCTTCACTCCAGGGATTGAGCTGAACTCGTGCAGAACGCCCTCGATCTTAATCTGGGTTACAGCGACGCCGGGCATAGAACTGAGCATAATCCTGCGCAGTGAATTGCCGAGGGTGATTCCGTAACCTCTTTCCAAGGGCTCTACGACGAACTTGCCATACTTCTTATCATCAGAAATCTCTGCGATCTCAATGTTTGGTTTTTTGAAATCCAGCATTTATATGCCCTCCCTATCGACTATGCAAGGTCTTGATAAACGACTCTAATTACTTAGAATACAGCTCGACGATCTGCATCTCATCGACCGGGACATCGATCTGATCTCTGGTCGGAAGCGACTTGACAGTAGCCTTCAGATTCTCCGTATCGGCCTCAAGCCAGTCGGGAATCATGCGTCCTCCGGTGACCTCGATGATATCCTTCATGCGCTGGAGGGTCTTCTTCTTCTCAACGATCTCAACAAGATCTCCGGCCTTCACAAGGTAGGAGGGGATATTGACCTTCCTGCCATTGACCGTGACGAACTTGTGGTCGACAATCTGCCTTGCCTCGCGGCGGGTGCGGGCCCAGCCCAGACGGAATATGACATTGTCGAGACGGGACTCTAAGATCGTCATCAGGTTCTCACCGGTCTGACCCTTCTTGACGTCCGCCTGCCTGTAGTAATTACGGAAAGGCTTCTCCAGAACGCCATAGATGAACTTGGCCTTCTGCTTCTCCTTCAGCTGCTTGCCGTACTCGGAAACCTTGCGGCGAGAGTTGCGGGGCTGCCTCTTGGACTTCTTATCTACGCCTAAGAAAACAGGATCCAAACCAAGGGATCTGCATCTCTTAAGGACTGGTGTCTTATCAATAGCCATCTTTGATGAACCTCCTAATTAAACTCTTCTACGCTTGGGGGGACGGCAGCCGTTATGAGGAACGGGGGTAACGTCCTTGATGCTCTGTACCGTCAATCCGGCAGCCGCAAGCGCGCGGATCGCGGCTTCACGACCTGAACCCGGCCCCTTGACGAAGACGTCAACGGTCTTAAGGCCATGAGGAAGAGCTGCCTTGGTGGCAGTCTCCGCAGCCATCTGTGCAGCATAGGGAGTAGATTTCCTTGAACCTCTGAATCCGAGACCGCCGGCACTTGCCCATGAAAGAGCGTTTCCCTGCGCATCTGTCAGAGTCACAATGGTGTTATTGAAAGATGCCTGGATATGTGCCTGTCCGTGTTCAACGTTTTTCTTTACGCGCTTCTTCGTAACTTTTCTTGTCACTTTAGCCATAATGTCTAACTAACCTACTTTCTCGTTATGCAATTACTTCTTCTTATTCGCAACTGTCTTCTTGGGTCCCTTGCGGGTTCTGGCATTGGTCTTGGTCTTCTGACCGCGAACGGGCAGACCCTGGCGATGGCGCTTGCCGCGATAACAGCCGATCTCCTGCAGTCTCTTGATATCAAGAGCCGTCTGTCGTCTGAGGTCACCCTCGACGGTGAGCGTCTCCTCAATTGCGTTGCTGATTCTCTTTACTTCATCATCGGTCAGATCCTTGACACGGGTGTCCGGATCCACATTAGCAGACGCGAGCACCGCATCTGAACTAGCTCTGCCGATTCCGTAAATGTAAGTTAAACCAATTTCAATTCGCTTCTCTCTTGGTAAATCTACACCTGCGATACGAGCCATGTGTATTTAACCTCCATAAAATCCTGGATACCTGGGTATCCGTTATCAGTAGAAGCAGTCTCTACCCCATACAGCTCCGGTCTCCCGGCCTGAAATGTGTGTATGTCCTCGATTCCGCCTTTCGCTCTCGCGATATCTTCCCCGGCACTCGGTATGCAATGCCTGGAATCTATAATCAGCCTGGCCCAGACCGGCCGGCTGCAGCCGCACGTCATTTGGGAATTATCATCCCTGTCTCTGGTTGTGCTTGGGATTCTCGCAGATGATTCTGATGCGTCCCTTTCTCTTGATGACCTTGCACTTCTCGCACATAGGCTTCACAGACGATCTTACCTTCACAGATCCTTCCTCCTCTCGTTAGTTTCGCGCTGTCTCAGGGTTTTTACGGTGTGGGTCAGTCACAGCTTTCCCTAAAAATGGGCGCACTTAGAGCCTTCTTTCCAAAAGCGTCTAGGGCAAATGATATCATCTGCCCGCGGCGATGTCAACCAAAACCGCGTAAAATAGGCATTTAGGGCCTATACTCCATCCATCCTTCCCATCTGCACAAGATCTTGTATCCGTGATATACTATTGCATTAACACTTGGTCTTTTACAGGTCATTTTTCTCCGGAGAATGATCTGTCGGGACCGACGGAAGCTGATCAGGGGGGATTTCACTATGCCGACTTCATCTCGCGGACACATTCTGGGTCTTGACGGGCTTCGCGCCCTCGCCATTGTGGGGATTGTCCTCTATCACCTCATGCCGCAGCAAGTCCCCGGCGGTTATCTCGGCGTCACCCTCTTCTTTACCCTCATGGGCTATCTCATCCTTGTGAAGAACCCGGATGTCGTCCAGGGGAAGCCCTTTTATGCGGGAACATATTATAAGAAGAAATTCCTCCGTCTCTATCCCCCTCTTCTCATGGTATTGATCTTGTCCTCCCTGGCTCTGCTGGTCCTTTATCCCTCCTACCCCAGGCGGATTCTGCCCGAAGCGCTCAGCGTCCTCTTTGGCTTTAACAACTTCTGGCAGATTGCCCAGAACGCCAGCTACTTCACCCGTCTCGCCAACAGCTCCCCTTTTACCCACCTCTGGTTTTTGGGGCTGACCTTCCAGTACTATCTCATCTGGCCCCTGCTTTTGCTTCTGCTCAACCGCCTTCGTCCGCGGATCAGGAAATTCGGCCTGCGGCGGGTCTGCTTCTGGTTTCTGATCCTCCTGTCCTTTTTGTCCATGCTGGAGGCCGGCCTTCTCTATCGCCCCGATCACGATCCCTCCCGCATCTATTACGGGACCGACACCCGCGCCTTCTCCCTCTTTCTGGGAATGGCCGCCGCCTTTCTCCCGGTCAGAAAGCCGCGCGCTTACTTTAAGGCGCATCGGGCAGCCGGCCTTGCCATTGCCATCCCGGCCGCCATCGGAATCCTGACCCTGAGCCTGACGCTTGACGGTTCCTCCGCGACCAACTACCGGGGCCTGATGCAGCTGGCGAGTCTTCTCTTTGCCCTTCTCATGCTCATGGTCATCTGGATGCCCTCCCCCCTGGGGCGTCTGCTGGATCATCCGATCTTGAGAGCGGTAGGCCAATCCAGCTATCTGATCTACCTTCTGATGTACCCGGTCATCTTCTTTGTCAGCCACTGCAGCCAGGACTCTTCGCACCCTCTCTGGAAGGTCCTCTGCCTGGCCCTCATCGCGGTCCTTACCGTCGGCCTCAGCTTCCTGGACAGAAAGCTGTCCGCCCTCCCTCTTTCCGGCGGATCCCGCCATCTGACCCGAAGGAGGATTTACCCAGCCCTTCTTCTGGTCTGCCTGCTCCTCTGCGCCCTTCAATGGAAGATCAGCGGCCGCGCGATTGCCGCCCAGGCAAAGGACCAGACGCAGATGGAAGAGGAGTTAAAGAGCCAGCAACAGCAGCAGGATCAGAGAAATGCCGATGCGCAGAGGGGCTCTAACCAGGCAGATGCCTCCAGGGAATATTCCGTCACCGCCATTGGCGACTCCGTTCTCCTGGACGCCTCCAGCGCCCTCTCAGATCAGATCCCCGGGATCTATGTCGACGGCAAGGTCTCACGCCAGGCCTGGGCGGTCAAGGACCTTATTAACTCCCTGAAGGAGAAAAATCTCCTGGGCAATATCATCATTCTCCACCTGGGCACCAATGGGGCCTTCCGTCGGTCTGTCGGGCAGGAGATCATCGACCAGCTGGGATCCGACCGCCAGATCTACTGGGTGACTGTCTACGCCCCCGGCGTAGCCTGGGCGGCCCAGTCCAACGCCACCATCAAAGCCCTGGCTGATGCCAATCCCAATGTCCATCTGATCGACTGGGCCAATTATGCCAAGGGACACCGCAGCTGGTTCTTCTCCGACGGGATCCACTTGAAGCCCGATGGGCAAAAAGCCTATGCAGAGCTGATCAGGACCTCCTGCGGACTCTGACGCGGGCAGAGAGATCTGTGAGAAACAGCCAAAAATCCCCCAAACACAGTATTGGATCTGGTCCCCGAAGGATCCCGCTCCGGCATTTGACATAGAGCCCTTTATTTACAAGGGCTTGTAGGGGTTTTCATCAACACATTTTGTCCTATAACTCACGAATTCACACAAAGGAGGAAGCCTCAAGCCACAGGGACTTGAAGCTTCCTCCTTTCCATAATATATTCGCTTACAATATGTGATGACGCTGTTCCCTATGGACCAGTTTACCGTCACACAGGCAGATGCGGGTTGAATTGATTCATCTGAATCACTTGTCTCTCCAGATAATTCTCCCCTTGGTCAGATCATAAGGAGACATCTCTACTGTCACCTTATCTCCGGGCAGGATACGGATATAGTTCATCCGAAGCTTCCCGCTGATATGAGCCAGAATCTGGTGCCCATTCTCTAATTCCACGGAAAACATGGCATTCGGAAGCTTCTCCAGAACCTTGCCCTCAACCTCAATCACATCTGCTTTCGACATTCGATACCTCCAATTCATTGCCAAGAATGGCCTTAATCTGCGCAAAAACCACATCCATGGGCCGGGTCCCGTCCACTGTCTTAAGTACCCCTTCCCTCTCATAGTAATCGATGAGAGGCTGGGTCTGCTCATGGTAGACCTGCAGACGGTTTGCCACCGTGGCCTCACTGTCATCCGCCCTCTGGATCAGCTCTGATCCGCAGGCATCGCAGACTCCCTCCTTCTCAGGCGGCAGAGCGACCAGATGATAGGTGGCTCCGCAGGAAGGGCAGACACGTCTGCCGGACATGCGTCTGATAATATTCTCATCGGGGACCTCAACATTGATCGCGAAATCGATGCTCTCTCCCCTGGCGGTCAGGGCCTTGCCAAGAGCCCGGGCCTGGGGAATGGTTCTCGGAAATCCGTCCAGGACAAAGCCGTCCTCACAGTCATCCTGCCCGATGCGATCCATCAAAAGGTCGCAGGTCAGTTCATCGGGAACCAGATTTCCCGCGTCCATATACTCCTTGGCCTTTTTCCCCAGCGGGGTCTGATTCTTGATGTTGGCCCGGAAGATATCTCCTGTAGAGATATGAGGAATCCCGTAAGCCGAAGCGATCTGCTTGGCCTGCGTTCCCTTTCCGGCGCCGGGAGCCCCTAACATAATAATCTTCATTTGCGCAAATTCTCCCATCTTCTGTCATCGAATACAGGCTGCGGGCATCCTTGTCATGAATCATGGAGATAGGATCTTGCGACCCTATCTCCATCAATTCGTCAATTGTTCAGGAAGCCCTTGTAGTTTCGAACCATCATCTGCGATTCGATCTGCTTGAGCGTCTCAATCACAACGCCCACAATAATAATCAAGGACGTTCCGCCAAAGGAAACATTGGCATTAAACAATCCGTTAAAGATAATGGGAAGCATTGTGACGATGGTCAGGCCGACCGCTCCAATCAAAATGATGGAGCGAAGGATTCCGCTGAGGTAGTCACTGGTCGGCTTACCGGGACGGATCCCGGGGATGAAGCCACCCTGCTTCTTGATATTATCGGCGATTTCCAGCGGATTAAAGGTAATCGATGTATAGAAATACGCGAACGCGATGATTAAAACCACGTAAATCGCAGCGCCGATCGTATAGATCCATTCCGTTGTGTGGAACCAGTGGGACTGGGACAAGAGCTTTAAGATCTTGGATCCGATTCCATTGCCGTTGCCCTTGCCCAAAAGAGCCGCCAGAATCACAGGCGTTTGCATCAGGGACTGGGCGAAGATAACGGGAATAACGCCTCCGGTATTCACCTTGAGGGGAATATGGCTGCTGGTTCCGCCCACGCTTCGTCTCCCGGCAATCTTTCTGGAGTACTGGACCGGAATTTTGCGCTCCGCGTCCTGCAGATACACGGTCATAATGACCACCGCCAGAATAATCGCCAGAATGACAAGAGCCGCCAGAACGGCCTTGGCCGCAGCCTTGCCGCTGATAAACTGCTTGAAGAGGGTCTGGAGATCCTGCGGAATGCGGGAGATGATATTGATGACAAGGACAATGGAGATTCCGTTGCCGACGCCTCTCTCCGTAATCCGCTCTCCGAGCCACATCAGAATGGTCGAGCCTGCCGTCAGTGCGACCACAACCTCAAAGACATAGAGGGCGTTAAACTGAACCAGATAGCCGCCGCGGCCGAATCCGATCGCCATGGCCAGCGACTCTCCCAGAGCCAGGCCGACCGTCAGATAGCGCGTAATCCGGGTCATCTTCTTGCGTCCCTGTTCCCCATCCCTCTGCATCTCCTCCAGAGCCGGGAAGGCAATGGTCAGAAGCTGCACAATAATGGATGATGTGATATACGGCGTGATGTTCAATGCGAAAATGGACATCTGGCTGAGAGATCCGCCCGTAATCGCATCCAGGAAATCAGATGCTCCCCCCGTAGAAGAGAACAGATTGTTGAACACATCTCCCTGAACGCCGGGCAGATGAATCATAGATCCGATTCTGACAACCACTAAGATCATCAGGGTGAACCAGATCCGTCTGCGTATATCCTTAATCTTGAACGCGTTGTGGAGTGTTTTCAACATATCAGATCACCTCTGCCTTGCCGCCAAGTGCCTCGATCTTCTCCCTGGCAGATGCAGAGAACGCATTTACCTGAACATCAAGCTTCTTGGTCAAATCACCAGTGCCGAGGATCTTGACTCCGTCAAGCTCCTTCTTGATGATTCCGGCTTCCTTGAGGGCTGCTACGGTTACAACTGCGTCGTTGTCAAATACCTCAAGGGCAGATACGTTAATCGCAACGATCTGCCTGCTGTTGCGGTTTTTGAAGCCTCTCTTGGGGAGTCTTCTGAAAATAGGCATCTGGCCGCCCTCGAATCCGGGCCTGGGAGCGCCGCTGCGGGCCTTCTGTCCCTTGTGTCCCTTGCCGGCGGTCTTGCCGTTACCTGAACCGTGTCCACGGCCTCTTCTGCCCGCATCACTGAAGGTTGCGCCCTCCGCAGGTCTTAAAGTGGATAAATCCATTTCTGGCACCTCCTATTATGCTTCCTCTACCTTTACCAGATGAGCCACATGACGAACCATGCCGCGGACAGCCGCATTGTCAGGAAGCTCAACCGTCTGATGCATCTTGTGCAGTCCGAGCGCCTCAACGGTCTTTCTGTTCTTGGGAACATTGCCGATGGGAGACTTTACAAGCGTTACTTTTAACTTATTAGCCATCTTCGCATTCCTCCTTAACCGACGATCTCTTCAACGGACTTGCCGCGAAGTCTGGCGACCTCTTCAGGACTCTTCAACTGGCGGAGCGCCTCGATGGTTGCCAGGACGACATTCTGCTTGTTGGAGGATCCCAGAGACTTGGTACGGATATTGGCAATCCCCGCAAGCTCACATACCGCGCGCGCGGGGCCGCCGGCGATGATACCGGTTCCGTCGGGAGCCTTCTTTAAAAGAACAGAAGCACCTGTGTGTTTTCCAATGATATCGTGCGTGATGGACTTGTTCTCGTCCAGCTTCACTTCGATGAGGTTCTTGGCTGCATCCTCCTTGCCCTTGCGAATGGCGTCGGGGATTTCTGTCGCCTTGCCAAGGCCTGCGCCAACATGGCCGTTGCCGTCGCCGACAACCACCAGAGCTGCGAAGCGCATGTTACGTCCACCCTTGACAACCTTGGTGACGCGCTTGATCGCAACTACGTTCTCGTTCAACTCCATCTGACTGGGGTCAATAATCGTACGCTTCATGTATTATCTCCTCTTAGAATTCCAGACCAGCTTCTCTTGCGGCATCAGCCAGCGCGGCCACCTTGCCCGCATAGATGAAGCCGCCTCTGTCGAAGATGACTTCCTTGACGCCGGCGTCGATTGCCCTCTTGGCAATGACGGTTCCCAGCCTGGAAGCTGCCTCTACATTATTCGTCTTCTCAAGGTCAGCCTTTACGTCTGCATCAAGAGTCGATGCGGAAACAAGGGTCTTGCCCGCTTCATCGTCAATCAGCTGCGCATACATGTGCTGATTGCTTCTGAATACGGCCAGACGCGGTCTGGCAGCGGTTCCTGAAAGAGTGTTGCGAATTCTTCTGTGCTTCTTGACACGGACTTCCGTTCTTGATTTCTTCGTAATCATTATGCCTCACTCCTTTACTTATTTCTTACCAGCCTTGCCGACCTTACGACGGATCGTCTCGTCGACATACTTGATACCCTTACCCTTATATGGCTCAGGAACTCTCTTGGATCTGATCTCGGCTGCATACTGACCGACCGTTTCCTTGTCGATTCCGGAAACGGTAATCTTATTGTCCTCGAGTGTGGTCTCAAGTCCTTCGGGATCATTCATTACAACCGGATGAGAATAACCAAGGTGGAGTGTCAGCTCCTTGCCCTTCTTAACGGCCCTGTAACCCACGCCGTTGATCTCAAGCGCCTTGGAAAAGCCCTCCTTGACGCCCAGAACCATGTTGTTGAGCAGGGATCTGGTCAGTCCGTGAAGAGACTTCATCTTCTTTAAATCATTGGGTCTGGAAACCTTCAGCTCAGATCCCTCTACCTCGATGGTCATCTCAATCGGCAGATCTCTCTCAAGCGTTCCCTTGGGACCCTTCACCGTCACATGATTATTTTCTGCAATCTCTACGCTTACGCCGTCAGGAATTGCGATTGGCATTCTTCCAATACGTGACATGCCCGTACCTCCTAAATTTGTTATGGCTTACGCCATTGTCATAGCTGTCCTGCGGATTCTGTTTACCAAACGAAGGCCAGAACCTCGCCGCCGACCTTTTCCTTGCGGGCCTGCTTGTCGGTCAAAATTCCCTTGTTGGTGCTCAAAATCGCGATTCCAAGGCCTCCCAGCACATAGGGGATCTCGTCCTTTCCCGCGTAGATACGCAGACCGGGCTTGGAGATTCTCTTGATGCCGGAGATGATCTTCTCCGTCTTGTTCGCGTTGTACTTCATAGTGATATGGATGTTCTGACCCGCGCCGGCCTCAACCAGGTCGTACTTGGCAATGTAGCCCTCGTCAACGAGGATGCCTGCGATTGCGACCTTCAGCTTTGATGCGGGAACATCAACTGTATCGTGCTTTGCAGTGTTTGCGTTACGAATTCTCGTAAGCATATCTGCGATAGGATCACTCATAGTCATGATAAAAATTCCTCCTTCTGCTTACCAGGATGCCTTCTTAACGCCGGGGATCTCACCCTTGTACGCCAGCTCACGGAAGCAAACTCTGCAAACGCCGTACTTCTTGAGGTATGCGTGAGGACGACCGCAGATTCTGCAGCGTGAGTACTCTCTGGTGGAGAACTTGGCGCCGCGCTGCTGCTTTACCTTCATAGATGTCTTAGCCATGTAATATATTCCTCCTGAATCACTTCGCGAAAGGCATGCCGAAGAGCCTCAGGAGCTCGCGTGCCTCTTCATCCGTCTTTGCAGTTGTAACGAACACGATATCCATACCGCGGACCTTGTCCACCTGGTCATACTCGACCTCAGGGAAGATAATCTGCTCCTTGATTCCAAGGGCATAGTTACCTCTGCCGTCGAAGGAATTGGGGTTCACGCCGCGGAAGTCACGCACACGGGGGAGGGCCAGATTGACCAGCCGATCCATGAAGTCATACATCTTCTCGCCGCGCAGGGTCGTCATACAGCCGATTGCCTGTCCCTCGCGAAGCTTGAAGTTGGCCACAGACTTCTTGGCCTTGGTCGTAACGGCATGCTGACCCGTGATGGTCTCCATGTCCTTCACTGCGCTCTCAAGAACCTTCGCGTTCTCCTTTGCCTCGCCGACGCCCATATTTACGACGATCTTCGCAAGCTTGGGAACTTCCATCTTATTCTTGTACTCGAACTTTTTGATCATCGCCTCGACGATCTCGTTCTGATACTGATCCTTTAATCTACTCAACGAAATGGCCTCCTTCTTTATTTGATCACTTCGCCGCTTGCCTTGGCAACGCGAACCTTCTTGCCGTCCTCTATCTTAAAGCCGACACGGGTCGTCTTGCCGTCGACTAAAAGCATGACGTTGCTGATATCAATGGGAGCCTCCTCCTCAATGATTCCGCCGGCCTGATTGGTCATACTGGGCTTGGTGTGCTTCTTTACAATATTAATGCCCTCGACGACAAGTCTGCCCTTCTTGGGGTCAACGGAGAGAACCTTTCCCTCGTTATTCTTATCTGCGCCGGCGATCACGCGGACCATATCGCCTTTCTTAATCTTCATTGTAGCCATCGTAATCCTCCTTACAGCACTTCGGGGGCCAGAGAAACGATCTTCATGAACTTGTGATCGCGAAGCTCTCTTGCCACGGGTCCGAAAATACGGGTTCCTACGGGGGTCTTGTCGTCCTTGACAATCACGGCGGCGTTCTCATCGAACTTTATGTAGGAACCGTCGCTGCGGCGGGTACCCTTGACGGAGCGAACGACAACCGCCTTGACAACATCGCCCTTCTTGACAACTCCGCCGGGTGTTGCGCTCTTGACGGAAGCAACGATGATGTCGCCGATATTTGCGTATCTTCTTGTGGAGCCGCCCAGGACACGGATGCAAAGCAATTCCTTCGCACCAGTATTGTCGGCTACCTTCAATCTAGTTTCCTGCTGTACCATAATGTAGCCTCCTATATTACTTAGCGCGCTCTACGATCTCGGTCAGTCTCCACCTCTTGTCCTTGGACAGGGGTCTGGTCTCCATGACGCGAACGGTATCGCCCTCATGGGCCTCGTTGTTCTCGTCATGCGCCTTAAGCTTGTAGGTTCTCTTCACAATCTTGCCATACAGAGGATGCTTTACATTATCCTTGATCGCAACTGTGATCGTCTTATCCATCTTATCGCTGACAACAACGCCCTGGCGTGTCTTTCTAAGATTTCTTTCTTCCACGATTGTTCTCCTCTCTCAATCTAAGATTGAATCTTACTGATTCTTCCCTGCCTCAGTGATCACAGTCTGGATGCGGGCGATGTTCTTGCGAACCTCCTTGATACGACTGGTATTCTCAAGCTGATTGGTAGCGTTCTGGAATCTCAGATTGAAAAGCTCCTTCTTAGCATCCTCGAGCTGGGCGCTGAGCTCAGCAAGAGACTTGGACTTTAACTCTGTAACAAATGTATTCGTCTTCATTCGTTCTCACCGCCTTCTAAGTCTGCCTTGGAAACGATCTTGCACTTGCAGGGCAGCTTGTGCATCGCAAGGCGAAGAGCCTCTTTCGCGGACTCCTCCGGTACGCCGGAGATCTCGAACATCACGCGCCCCGGCTTAACAACGGCAACCCAGTACTCCAGAGCGCCCTTTCCTGAACCCATTCGGGTCTCGGCGGGCTTGGCAGTCACAGGCTTGTCGGGGAAGATCTTGATCCAGATCTTACCGCCACGCTTCACATAACGGGTCATGGCGACACGGGCTGCCTCGATCTGATTGGACTTGATCCAGCAGGGCTCCGTGGCCACAAGGCCGTACTCACCGTTAGAAATCTTATTACCACGCATAGCCTTCCCGGTCATAGTGCCGCGGAACTGCTTGCGATGCTTTACTCTCTTAGGCATTAACATATTAGCGAGCGCCTCCTTCCGCTTTGTTCTTGTTAGGAAGAACCTCTCCCTTGTAGATCCAGACCTTGACGCCGACCTTTCCGTAGGTCGTATCCGCCTCAGCGAAGCCGTAGTCGATATCCGCGCGCAGGGTCTGAAGGGGGATGGTGCCCTCATTGTAGGACTCGCTGCGGGCGATATCCGCGCCGCCCAGGCGTCCGGAGCACTTGGTCTTGATCCCCTTGATCCCGGTCTTCATCGAGCGGCTCATGGTGGACTTCATGGCGCGGCGGAAAGAGACACGGTTCTCCAGCTGCTGGGCAATGTTCTCCGCAACAAGCTGCGCGTCCTTGTCCGGCCTCTTCACTTCCTTGATGTCGATGAGAAGCTTCTTTTTCGTCAGCTTCTGAGCCTCAGCCTTGATCTTCTCGATCTCAGCTCCGCCCTTGCCGATGACAACACCGGGCTTGGCGGTATAGACGATGGCCTTGACGCGGTCCGAGGATCTCTCGATCTCAACCTTGGAAATACCGGCGCCGTAGAGCTTCTTCTTGAGGAAATCGCGGATGGTATGGTCCTCGACGAGGAAATCAGCGAACTCTTTCTCCGCATACCATCTGGAATCCCAGTCCTTGATAATGCCGACTCTTAAGCCGTGGGGATTAACTTTCTGTCCCATGTCATTCCTCCTTCTTACTTCTCATCCAGTACCAGGGTGATGTTACACATGCGCTTCTCGATGCGATAAGCTCTCCCCTGCGCTCTGGGTCTGATACGCTTCATGATCGGTCCCTGATTGGCATAAGCCTCAGCGACATAGAGGTCATTGACATTAAGGCCATTGTTGTTCTCGGCGTTGGCGATTGCGCTCTTTAAGAGCTTGGCGATTACGCTGGAAGCATATCTGGGGTTGTAGGTCACAACGCCAAGCGCGGTCTGTACGTCGAGACCACGGATGGCATCTAATACGAAGCAAGCCTTCTGAACGGAAATCCTGGCATAGGAAAGCTTTGCTGAAGGTCTTGTATCTTTCTGTTCGTTTCTCTCACGCTTGATCTGGGATCTGTGTCCTCTTGCCATGGTGCGGAAACCTCCTTTCGAATATTACGCTTATCTGACACCAGTCTTCTTCTCGTTGCCCTTGTGGCCGCGGAAGGTTCTGGTGGCTACGAACTCACCAAGCTTATGTCCGACCATATCCTCGGTTACATAGACGGGAACATGCTTGCGGCCGTCATAGACTGCAAAGGTATGTCCCACGAAGCTCGGGAAGATTGTGGAACGACGAGACCAGGTCTTGATTACGGTCTTGTCGCCGGAAGCGTTCATCGCGTTAACCTTCTTCAATAAGCTCTCGTCAGCAAATGGTCCCTTCTTTAATGAACGTGCCATTGTATCCTCCTTACTTGATTGCCTTACCGTCGCGTCTTCTTACGATAAGCTTGTTAGACTTTGCGTTCTTCTTTCTGGTCTTCAGACCCAGAGCAGGCTTGCCCCAGGGTGTTGAAGGCGCCGGACGTCCAACAGGAGCCTTACCCTCACCACCTCCATGGGGATGGTCGTTGGGGTTCATGACAGAACCGCGGACGGTCGGCCGGATACCCATATGGCGCTTTCTGCCGGCCTTACCAATCTTGATCAGGGAGTGATCGCCATTGCCTACGACGCCGATGCTGGCTCTGCAGTTCAGGCGAACCATTCTCATTTCACCGGAGGGGAGGCGAAGGGTCGCGTAGCCGTTCTCCTTGGCCATCAGCTGCGCCGCATTGCCTGCAGACCGAACCAGCTGCCCGCCCTTGCCGGGATAGAGCTCAATATTGTGAATCATGGTACCTACAGGGATCTTCTCGATGGGGAGACAGTTGCCCACACGGATCTCTGCGTTCTCGCCGTTCATGACCGTCATGCCGTCAGTAAGACCGGCAGGCGCCAGGATATATGCCTTCTGGCCGTCTGCATAGACAATCAGGGCAATGTTCGCGGTGCGGTTGGGGTCATACTCGATGCCGACCACCTTCGCGGGCACATCGTCCTTGAGTCTCTTGAAGTCGATCAATCTGTACTTGCGTCTGTTTCCGCCGCCCTGGTGGCGAACGGTGATCTTACCCTGGTTATTTCTTCCTGCATGCTTCTTCAGAGAGGTCGTCAGACTCTTCTCCGGGGTGCTCTTGGTGATCTCGGCGAAATCAGAGCCGGTCATGTTTCTTCTGGAAGGTGTATATGGGTTATATGCCTTAATTCCCACGTTAAACTCCTTTCACATTGCTGTGTTTATTCTCGTGCTTCACTGCACATACTCTCGGGACAGGGTCCCTGTTTCTGCCTTACAGGCCGGCGAATACCTCGATATCCTTGCTGTCCTCCGTAAGCTTGACAATGGCCTTCTTGGTCCTGGCCGTCTTGCCCAGAGGGCCTCTGCCCTGCCGCTTGGCCTTGCCCTCGCAGTTGATGGTGTTGACTCTTGCGACCTTGACGCCATCGAACATCTTCTCAACCGCTTCCTTGATCATGGTCTTGTTGGCCTCGGGATGTACAAGGAAGGTGTACTCCTTATTTGCCATGCCGCTCATAGACTTCTCCGTTACGAGAGGCTTGAGGATTACGTCGTAGAACTGTACGTTAGCCATTATGCATATACCTCCTCGATCGACTTAACAGCCTCCTTGGTGACAACAAGGGTGTTGTACTTGAGGATGTCATAAACGTTAATGCTGTTGGTCTGCGCCGTCTTGACGTCAGGGATATTCCTGGCGGAGATGATTGCCTTCTCGTCATCCTGGCCCAGAACCACCAGAGCCTTCTCTACCTTCAGGTTCTTGAGAAGCTCTGCGAACTTCTTGGTCTTGATCTCATCAAAGGCGAGCTGGTCGACAACGATCAGCTTATTCTCCTGCACGCGGCTGCTGAGCGCGGACAAGAGAGCCGCCCTCTTCTCCTTCCTGTTGAGCTTGAAGGAATAGTCGCGGGGAGTGGGGGCAAATACGACGCCGCCGCCGGTCCACTGGGGAGATCTGGTTGATCCCTGTCTCGCGTGACCGGTCCCCTTCTGTCTCCAGGGCTTGCGGCCTCCGCCGCGAACCTCTGAGCGGGTCTTGGCCTTCTGGGTTCCCTGGCGCTTATTGGCCAGCTGCTGCAGAACAGCCATGTGTACCAAATGATCATTTACTTCTACACCGAATACGGAATCGGCAAGCTCCATCTGCTCGACTTCCTTGCCCTCCATATTGAATACGGATACTTTAGCCATCGTTAAAGTTCCTCCTTTCCTCTCTTACTTACTTGCCAGCCTTGACGCTTTCCTTAATCGTCACTAAGGACCGCTTGGGTCCCGGAACAGCGCCCTTGATTAAGAGCAGATTGTTCTCGGCGTCAACCTTGACAACCTCAAGGTTCTGGATGGTTACCTTAACGCTGCCCATGTGTCCGGGCATTCCCTTGCCTTTGAATACCTTGGAGGGATCGGATGCGGCGCCGTTAGAGCCCTGATGACGGTGGAACTTGGAGCCGTGAGCCATGGGGCCTCTGTGCTGGCCCAGTCTCTTGATGGCGCCCTGGAAGCCCTTCCCCTTGGAGATCGCGGTCGCGTCGACCTTATCGCCCTCCGCGAAGATATCGGCCTTGATCTCGTCACCGAGCTTATACTCGGAAGCATTCTCAAAGCGGAACTCGCGGACATATTTCTTGCCCTCGACACCGGCCTTGGCGAAATGTCCCTTGAGGGGCTTGTTCACGCCATGTCTGTGATGCACCTCTTTCCTGCCTGCCGCGTCCTTGGTGTTGATCTTGTCCTTCTTGTCCACAAAGCCAACCTGTACGGCCTCATAGCCGTCGTTTTCCAGAGTCTTAACCTGCGTAACCGCGCAGGGACCTGCCTGAAGTACAGTGACCGGAATCAGGACGCCGTCTTCATTGAAGATCTGGGTCATTCCGACTTTGGTAGCTAAGATCGCTTTATTCATTATTAACCTCCTGTGATCTACAGCGGAATACGGCAAATGCCGTATTCATCCTAGAACAGTCGTCTGTTCTCATTACTTGTTCTTCATCTTGATGTCGATGTAAACGCCTGCCGGCATCTCAAGACGTGACAGAGAATCTACTGTCTTCTGGGTCGGGGTCAGGATGTCGATGAGCCTCTTGTGCGTTCTCTGCTCGAACTGCTCTCTGGAATCCTTGTACTTGTGTACGGCGCGCAGAATCGTAACTACTTCCTTCTTGGTCGGAAGAGGTACGGGGCCGCTCACCTCCGCTCCGTTCTTCTTTACGGTATCGATGATCTTCTTGGCCGATGCGTCAACCAGCTCATGATCATACGCCTTTAAAGTGATTCTCATTACCTGTGCTGCCATAAAAAAAGTCGCCTCCTTCGCACTTTCTCAGTACGACAAGCGGTGACTGTACACATTTCCGTGTGTGTCCTATCGAAAGCACACGTGGTATCTGCTCAAAGGCAGACCTTTGTTTGTGATACAGTGACTTGTCGCCAGTTTCCTAACTTGACATTCGCTCCACGGAAAACCTGCCACAAGGGCAGCAACCTCACGCTTCAACGCTATCAATGTCACAGCAAGAGTTACTATACACGAATTTTCAGGGCCTGACAAGCACAGAAGGACATCTTTTGTATTTTTTCAGGAACATTTTTTACCTCATCTAAATCTGCTCTCTCTCCTCGCCATTCTTCCTATATCTAGTGTCCCTATGCTATACTCTTACCGTCTTGTATGGGCGCATACATTCGGCTGACTCAGCAACCGGAATAAGAACTGGATCAGAGATCTTATCAGACAAACAGATTGCCCCCGCCGCCGCAATCATATCGGAGCGGCAGCAATCGTATTTCATATTTAATGGAAAGAACAACGGAGGAAAATACCTATGTGGCTGGCAGATCGCTGGAAAGACTATGAAGTATACGACTGCTCCGGGGGGGAGAAGCTGGAGCGCTGGGGCAGCTACACCCTGCTTCGCCCGGACCCTCAGGTTATCTGGGACACAGCCCGCAGGGATCCTCACTGGAACAGGCTCAACGCCCACTATCACCGCTCCAGACGGGGCGGCGGCGAATGGGAGTTCTTTGACCTGCCGCAGGAATGGCAGATCTCCTATGAGCTTCCCACTGCCGGGCAGCTGACCTTTCGCGTCAAGCCCTTCTCCTTTAAACACACCGGCCTCTTCCCGGAGCAGGCGGCCAACTGGGACTGGTTCTCTGAGCTCATCCGAAAGCGCAAGGCCGCCAGCCCCCAGTCCCAGATCAAGGTTCTCAACCTCTTCGCTTACACCGGCGGCGCCACTTTAGCCGCAGCCAGGGCCGGGGCAGCTGTCACCCATGTAGACGCCTCTAAGGGCATGGTGACCTGGGCCAGAGAGAATGCCGCCGCCTCCGGTCTTGCCGACGCCCCCATCCGCTGGCTGGTAGATGACTGCGGCAAGTTCGTCGAGCGGGAAATCCGCCGGGGCAGACGCTATGATGCCATTATTATGGATCCTCCTTCTTATGGAAGAGGCCCCAAGGGGGAGATCTGGAAAATCGAAGAGCAGGTCTATCCTCTGATCTGCCTTGCGGCCAGGATCTTAAAGGATGATCCGCTCTTCTTCTTGATTAATTCCTATACGACAGGCCTGCAGCCCGCGGTTTTAAGCTATATGCTCTCTTCGGCTCTGTCCTCCTTTGACGGCAGGGTTGAGGCTCAGGAGGTCGGCCTTCCCGTCTCCTCCAATGGTCTGATTCTCCCTTGCGGCGCAAGCGGTCGCTTTACAGCATCTTCTTGCGGTGCAGGAGCCAGGCAATCAGGACAGAAATAACCAGGGTGATCAGTATGATGATTCCAAAGCCGTGAGGCACATGGGCAAGAGGCATCCACTGATCGTCCACGTTCATGCCATAGATTCCGGAGACGATCGTCGGGATGGCCAGAATCAGGGTGACGGAAGTCAGAATCTTCATGACGTCGTTCAGGCGGTTGTTGATCACCGTGGAGAGAAGCTCTCTGGTCCCGTTGATAATATCCCGGTAGATTCCCGTCATCTCGATCGCCTGACGGTTCTCAATGATGACATCCTCCAGCAGATCTCGGTCTTCCGGGAACTGCTGGAGCCTTCCGTAACGGGTCAGCCGGTCCAGAACCATGGAATTGGCTCGGAGTGAGGTGGCGAAATAGACCAGGTTGGACTCCAGCTCGTGCAGATCAAAGAGGTCAGAGTTCCCCGTCGAACCATTGATCCTCTCCTCTATCTCTTTGCGCTTGCGGTCGATGGTCCGCAAAAGCGACTGGTAGACAATATTGGAATTGTAGAGAATCTGATAGACAAAGCGCATCCGCTTCTTGGTGGAGAACTCCTTCATGCTCTGATCCACAAATGTCTGAAGAACCGCTGTCTCCTCCGTGCAGACCGTGATAACCACATCCTCTCTCAGCAGGATCCCCAGGGGAATCGTCTGATAAGAGTTGCGATTATTGCGGATCTCCGTAGTCGGGATATCCACCAGAATAAGCGTATATCCCTCCTCCAAACTAATTCTGGAGGACTCCTCATCATCCAGAGCCGCCCGAACATCAGCCACATCCATCTGAAAGCGGTCGGCTATTTCAACGCACTCCTCCGGACTGGGATTGGTCAGCTGCACCCAGGCTCCCTCGTCATAATCCTTTAATTTCTGAATGACTCCCTCGTCTGTCCTGTAATAATTGATCATCCCTGACCTCTCATCCCCTCTGATCCTCTCTGCGCCTCTTTTCTCTTCCCCGGTCCCACTATCCCCGTGCAAAGACCGTGGAGTCAGTTTTCACCAGCTCTGATCAGGCAGCTTGCCCTGCCGCCCGCTATCCTCGCGCAAAGGGCTGCGGACTCAATCGTAATCTACCCTGATCAGGCACAACCCTCTGGCCGGGGCGGTCGGTCCCGCAGCCTTGCGGTCCCTGGCCTCGAGAATCTTCTCGACATCCTGTGGTCTCATGCGATGCCATCCCACCTCCATAAGCGTTCCCACCAGGATGCGAACCATATTCTGTAAAAAACCGGTCCCGTGAAAACTGAAGTAAACGTATCCCTTGCTCCTGCGGATTTCAATCCGGTCTACCCTGCGGACCGTGGATTTCTTCATTTTGGGATTGCCGCAGAAGGACCTGAAATCATGCTCGCCCAGCAAACAGTTCGCCGCCTCCTGCATGGCGCTGACATCCAGTTCCTCTTCCAGGGGCGTGTAGTACCTGCGGTTGAAAACCGGCTTAACCCTGCCGTCAAAGGCCGTGTACTGATAGGTCTTACCGACCGCCTTATATCTGGCGTGAAAGCGGGCTGCCGCCTCCTTGAACGCGACCACGGAGATATCGTCCGGCAGGTAGTGATTGAGATAATCCTGCATTTCCTGACAGGTCATACTTCTGGGCTGATTTCTTTGCGTCAGCTGCGCGCTGGGCTCCGCCTGCCAGGTCATATTCCCCGGCTGATTTCCTCTGTCCCGTCCTTTACTCTCCCTGCGCTCCCAGGGACCCGGCCGGTAGGCAGGGGCTTCAAACGCAATAGAAGCCACCATCCCCCTGGCATGGACTCCGGCATCTGTCCGCCCGGCTCCAATCAGCTTGACAGGGGTGTCCGGCCTCATGAAATCCCTCTCATCCATCGCGAGGCCGCACATACGAGCCAGGGCCTGCTCCAGCTTTCCCTGAATGGTCTCCTGACCCGGCTGGTGTTCCCAGCCTGCGTAGCGGGTTCCATCATATGCAATTTTCAGCCGATAATTCTGCATCTGACCTCTCATTTCCGCCGCGCTTATCGTTCTCAGCCGATGAATCTGTGTGCCCCAATGAGCCTGCGTTCTCCGCATCAATATAGCACAAAAAAGGAGCCCCCGCAGGAAATGATTCCCGGAGGGCTCCCAAAGAAACTCAAAAAAGGCGTTCCGCTTCTGTCATGAAATGGAACATCACCCCGCGTTCTCGACCTTCTCGCGATCTTCCACTTCTTTCTGGCGGCAGGACTCGCAGATCCCCTGGAGAATGACGTTCTCCACCTTAAAGGAATCCCCTGCCAGAAGCTGAAGCTCCTCCGGGACCACCAGGCGTTCCACAATGCTCCCGCACCGGCTGCAGCAGAGGTGGATATGAGGCGTATTTCGGCCGTCAAAATGCTCCTTGCCGTCGACCATGAAGCTAATTGCCTCCCCGCAGGCCGTCATATCCTTCAAATTGCGATATACCGTTCCCAGTGAAATGTGGGGCATCTGTTCGCGCACGGACGCATATACCATATCGGCGGAGGGATGGTCGCTGCGGTTTTTTAAATTTCTGGCGATAAGCTCACGCTGCCTGGAATATCTCAGTGCCATATTTCACCTCAAATCCGCCGATCACGGGCGCTTGCAATAACAATACTTATTCTTATCTATGCCTCCATCCTATCCTTTCCGTGCCCAAATTGCAAGTTTCATCGCCTGAGTTCCGAAGTTTGATACAGCTTTCATCTCCCGCAAACCCTTGTGGTATTCGGATATTTTGGGCATTAAAACAGCACTTATTAAGCACACGGAAAGCACTTGAAAAGCACGTGCAATTAGGCTATAGTGAGGATGCAGGAGGTGATCTATATGGCAATAACAGCTGATATGACAAATTTTACATTCAAAGTGGATAAAAAGACCAGAGAAGAATACAGCTCATTATGTGATTCTCTTGGCCTTACAATGTCTTCTGCGACTCTTGCACTTGTGAGACAGGCAGTCAGAAATCAGGGAATGAGTTTTTCTCTTCGTGACGAGAATGGGTTGACTCCAGCTGAGGCTGCAGAACTTAAGCGCAGGATCAGCGATGTCAGGAAGGGAAATGCTGTTCATCATGATCTGACAGAGGACTGATTATGCGGAACTTGCTTTGGCAGTCCGATGCCTGGAAGGAATACGCGGAGATTCAGTCTGATAAGGCCCTGCTGAAAAAGGTCAATAATCTGATTAAAGATGTAATGCGGAATGGCTATAATGCATCCTATGGCCAGGTGGAGATGCTGAAAGGCGATTTTGCAGGTTTTGCCAGCGTCAGAATTGACAAGAAGAACCGCATTATTTTTGAGGCTGATGAATATCAGATTACCATCATTCAGTGCGGAGAGCACTACAAGGACCATTAACAGAATATCGAAAATATGAGATCGACAGTTATATTCGCTGGTACTGCACAGATCAAATCAACACTCGGTGGGCTCAGTCCTCTTCAGTATGGAAAGGAGTTGGGTGTGGCTGTCTAAAAAATGTCCACACCCCCTCCTTTCCGTGCCCAAATTGCAAGTTTTACCAGCGCAGGCAGGTCCCCGACCCCAGGTTTCTTATAAAGCAATTACAGGACAAGCAACGCATCATTCACCTCACGAAGGATACCCCTGTGCCGACAGATATGTCAGAGTACAGCATTTGCCTTCCGCAAGCTTAATCTCCGTATTCGCATCCCACGTGGGCCGCTTCAATCTCATCGACCAGCTCCCACTTCCAATCCTTCTTGAGGGACTTGCGGTAGAGCTTTATGCTGCCTGTCCCCGTGCCTCCGCACCAGAATTTGTCATGACGGATCTGACCGTCCGGGGTCTCATAGCTGGGCTGGGCCATATCCTTCCTGGGGCATTGAATATCCGTGTACATCTTGGACAGGGGAGTCTCCTGGATCATGCGCCAGCGAATATAGTCCTTCCCCACCTTGACCTTGTAGCGGGTCTTGGTCAGAGTCCAGACGTGAGAGAAGTTGAACTGATAGGCTTCTCCCTCGTGCCAGATGGCGCCGAGCAGGCCATTTTCCACTTCCAGATTGCCGATTTTGGGCTTGCCCCCTCCAATGGCGAAAGCGGAATTGCTCAGCTTGTCCCCGCTGATCTTCGAAGTCAGATCATTGGAGGCCAGCCAGATCCACGGCCTGGTAAAATCACTGCCCCAATTTTTATCCGCGTAGCCAAACGAGGTCTCCGGGCGGACCATGTAAATCTGCCCGTTATAGACGACTCGTCCCTCATAGGCAGTCTTCATCCCCTCCGCGTGCCAGAGCATCTGCAGAGCCTCCTGGTCGCGCATGGCTTTCCCCGCGCCATAACCGATATTAAAGGCGATCTTCTTGTCGATGTGCAGATCCCAGATCAAATCACCGGCGTCGCTCATCCACTCCGGGTGTGCCTTGACCTCCTCCGGCCGCAGACAGACCCTCCCCAGACTTCTGGTCTCGCTGAGGAAACAGTTGTCCGCGCTGATTGAGAAGGGAGCCCCCTCATTCATGCTGACTTTCTTCCAGGGGAAGAAGCGGTTCAACTGCCTCGGGTCTTCTCCCCAAACCCCGGCCTTGACCATGAGATAGGAGGGCTTAATCCCCTTGCTCTGCGTCTCTTCGCTCTGTCCCAGAATGGCGGAATCTGTTCCAAGAGCCGGATTGATCGCGAAGAAGCAGAGGAAAAAGCTCTTCTCCTCGCCGGTAGCCGCATTGTGCCCGGTAAAGAACTGCCGCCAGCAATCGTAGCCCTGTTCCGCCAGCTTGCCGCGAAGCATAAAACGGTCGCGCTCCAGATCGGACTTGTTGAAGCCGCTCTCCATAATATCACTGCTCACCTCGCCGGCGACATCCATGGCGCTCCTTCCGAGCTCCACGGCTCTGCCTGCCAGAGGATACTTCTTTGATACCTCTTCCACCATCTGTCCCACGGATTTGGCCGCAGACGCCGCCGCCTCATCCAGCTTGTACTTTTTGGCGATCTCTCCCGCCTTGCTGACTGCTCCGTCCGTGACATGAATCGCCCCGGTGGCCGCCTTCTTGGCCACTTCAATGGCCGCATCCGCGTTGTCCGTCGCAGAGTCAATCGCCTTGGATATATTGGTCTCAATCTCTTCTAACATGCCCATATTCGTCCCTCCTTTTGGAAGTTACCTAAACCTTATTTTGGTCCATCCCAGCCGATTTGTAAACCGACCCTAGAGCATAGGGGCAAGCAGCTTGAACACCGCCCCCAGGGCCCGGTCAAAGCGGTTGCGAAAGCCTCCGGCCCGGGTATCCTCCAGGGATATCTGCTGACATTTGTCCAGGGTCTTTTGAAAATCCTCAAGAATATCCCCGATCACCCGGTTTCCATCCACATAGAGTCCCACCTCAAAGTGGTGATAAAGGGACCGGTAATCCAGATTAATGGACCCGACCGTCGCCCTTCTGTCATCGCTGACGAAGACCTTGGCGTGTACAAATCCCGGCGTATACTCATAAATTTTGACGCCGGCTTCAAGAAGCTCCCGATAATGGGTCTTGGCCAGAGCAAAGGCGTAGCGCTTGTCCGGAATATGGGGCAGAATAATCCTGACGTCGATCCCGCGCTTGGCCGCGTAAGTCAGGGCATTGACCATCGTTTCGTCCAGAATCAGATAGGGGGTCATGATATAGACATAGTCAGAGGCGGTCTGAAGAATATCCAGGTAGACTTGTTCTCCCATCCGCTCTCCGTCCAGAGGGTTATCCGCGTAGGGGATGACAAAACCATCCTCAACAATCCGATCTGCCGCTGTCCTGACCTGGTTTACCTGGTCGGCCTGATTCTCCTGATCTCCCTGGACCGCCAGGTCTGCCTGATCTCCCCGATCCATCTGATCCCCCTGGACCGCCCGATCGATCTGGTTCGCTTGATCTGCTCGGTCTGCCTGATTTGCCCAATTTCCCTGGTTCACCCGGTCGGCCTGGTTCGCCATATTTCCCTGGTCTGCCCAGTGCCCCTGATTTCCCAGGTCTGCCTGATCTCCCCGATCCGCCCGGTCTGTCCGGTTCGCCTGAAGTAGCTCCCGGGCCTCCTCGACCCGCTGTCCTCCCTCGGTCCTCAGAAGGCCGTAGAGGGCTGAAGCCTCGATATAGCGGTTCTCCTCCGGCATAGGCTTATTCGCCTGATAATTCCAGGACTCCAGAAAGAGGCGGGTAAAGGTGGCGACCCCGTCCCCATAGCTGCGAATAGCCACATCCTTCCAGTGCCCGTAGGGATGGGTTGCGTTGATATACTCATCCGCCAGATTGAGCCCTCCCGTATAGGCCGTTTTCCCGTCGATCACCGCGATCTTGCGATGGTCACGGTAATTGTACTCCGTAGAGACGAAGGGCCTCACCGGATCAAAGATGCGGCAGGCGATGCCCAGCTTCTCCAGCATGGCCGGATAATTATGGGGAAGGTTGGTGAATTCATTGGTCCCGTCATACATGAGACGGACCTCCACCCCCTCCTTGACCTTTTGCGAGAGAATGTAGAGGATCTTGCCCCACATCTGCCCCTCAGAGACAATGAAATACTCCAGGAAGATAAAATGCCTGGCAGAGGACAGGTCCTCCAGGAAATCCGGGAGGAAGTCATCGCCCAGAGGATAATACTTGAGGTTCGTGACCGGATAGGGATGGTAGCCGCAGGTATCGTTCATATAATGGACAAAGGCCAATCTCTCGGGCCGGCAGTCTTCAATTGCCTTCATGGTCAGGGGCATGTCAGGCTGTGCCTGACTCGTGTATTTCAAAATCCTGGAAATTTGCTTCTTCAGTCTCCGGTGGCCGACATCACTTCTCACATATACATAGAAGAGAGCCCCGAAGGGGCTTCCGACCGCGACAAAAAGCAACCAGGAGAGCTTGACGCTCGGATCGCTGTCGCTGTTGAAAATATGCAGAACCGATATGACGGTGACGGCCATGGAGAACATATACATATAAGGGCCGTAGCGATTTAAGGTGTCCACAAGGGCAACCACAAAGAGGATCTGCAGGATGATCAGCGCAGACATAATGAAGGTTCTGCCGTAAACCAGCTTGATCAGACGCTTTTTCCCTCTCTTCAAGAGACGCATCTCCCGGATATCACTCAGTGAATTGATTTTCCGCATCCCTCACCTCAGTTCAGCCCTTCTTTTGCAAAAGCCTGTCTACTGTCTATGTTCTCGTCTAAATGATGCAATCATATCGCAAAGATCCTCTTGATTTCAAACCTTGCTCTGGGCCAGGATTGTCCCTGCGCAGACCAGGATTAAAGAGAGCAGAATGACAGGCCAACCCGCCCCCTGCTTCTCCTGGAGAAAAATCGTGGAGAAGATCACGCCAAAGACAGGCGTCATAAAACCGAAGACCGCCACTTTGGAGACAGGATTGTACTTGAGCAGCTGACCCCAGAGCGAATAAGCCACCGCGGAGATGCCCGCCAGGAGCAGGAGAATCCCCAGTCCTGCCCCCTCCACTTGTCCCAGGAGGACTGTCGGGCTGCCTCCCATCAGGCACCCCACCAGGCAGAGCAGGATTCCGCCCAGAAAAAACTGATAGCCACTTAGTGTAAAGGGCAGTTCTTCCCTGGAATACTCCTTGAGAAAAACAGATGAGAAAGCGTACATGACCGTCGACGCAAATACGGCGAGCTGGCCCGCCAGGGAAGATCCGGAGCCGACCACTGCCTGTGCGCCCCCTCCTCCCAGCAGGGCAATCAGCAGTCCGGCCAGATTCAGCAGAAGAACTCCGGAGAAGCCGAGAGCGCTGCCAAGCAGCTTGCGCCGGGTCATTCGCTCCTGGTGAAAGAGGGCGCTTGCCACAAAAAGGGCGACAAAAACACTACTCGCCTGTATGATAGAGGCCGAGACCCCGCTGCTGTGCGCCAGCCCCAGGTAGAAGAAAAAATACTGTCCCACCGTCTGCAAAAGACAGAGCTTGAGGATCTTGCCCCACATTCCTCTTCCGGGAAAGAGCAGCCTCCGGTAGAGCAGGCTTCCGATCGCAATAGCAAAAATTCCCGCCAGAATAAAGCGAAAACCCGCGAACAAGATCTGGTCTCCTGTCGCCGACACCTCGATTCCATAGAGTCCATAGCCGATTTTAATGGCTGGGAAAGCCCCTCCCCACAGGGCGCAGGAAATCAGGGCTCCCATCCACACAATAGGAGTCCGACTCAATATATTCTGCTCGGGTCTCTGTTCAGGTATCTTCCCCGACAACCGGCTAATCTTCTGTTCGGATATCTGGTCCTCACACATCATTTTCCCTGAAGCCTGCGATTTTCCAAAAAACTCAAAGGTCAATCTCAACCCTCCTGCCCGAGGGCAGATAGCGCCTGCAGCTGATTCCCGCCGCCTTGAGCATGCGCTTGGAGGCAATGACCGACGGCGTATCCGCGTACTTGTCGGTCTTGAAGATGATCTCCTTGATCCCCGCCTGGATAATGGCCTTGGCGCACTCATTGCAGGGAAAGAGGGTGACATACATCTTGGTCCCCTCCAGGCTTCCTCCCCGGTAATTTAAGATGGCATTGAGCTCGCTGTGAGTCGTGTAGAAATATTTGTTCTCCAGGGGATTTCCCTCCCGGTTCCAGGGAAACTCGTCATCGGAGCAGCCGATGGGAAGACCGTTATAGCCAATGGAGAGAATCTTATTCTGCGAGCTCACAATGCAGGCCCCCACCTGGGTATTGGGGTCCTTGGACCGCATGCCGGCCAGGGCAGCCACTCCCATAAAATACTCATCCCAACTGATGTAATCCTCGCGTTTACTGCTCATATTCTTTCCTCTGTCGTCGGCCGCCTGACCCATTGCATCCGATCGTCCACCTGACCCATTACATCCGATCAGCCGCCTGACCCATTGTACCCGGTCGTCCGCTTGATCCATGATACATGGGTTTCCCGCGTGTCCCTATCCCCTCATCATAAATCCGCTCGTCGTGAACCGCGGCCTCGCTCTACCGCTCGCTCTCTTCTTTCTTATTTTATACTTCTTCTTTCTATGCTTCTTTGCTCTCGGGCAGACTTACCGCCAGCTCATTGAGCTTGGCCGCCAGCTTCCCGATCGTCTGATTCAGGACTTCAAAGCAAAGGCCATACTGCTGTAGGTTCCCCCCATAGGGATTGAGGATATCCAATTCATCTCCCACATAGGCGGAGAGGACATAGGTATTGTCCTCATCGGCATTCGCGAAACGCCTGATAATCTCCGTTCTCTGCCCGGCGTCCATGGTAAAGACCAGGGTCGAATCTGTGATCTCCTCATTCTTCAGGGGCTCGGACTCATAGTCCGCCAATTCGATTCCCTTGCCCTGCAGAACTGCCTGGACCTTCTGATTGACCGGTTCCGGAAAGAGGGCCACCCTCCCCCGGGCGAAAATCTCAATCGGCCGAGTCAGCTCCTGCCTGCGCAGCAGTTCCGCCGCCATGGGAGCCCGGCACACGCCGCGGCCGGAGACGAAGATCACCCTCGTCACCCTCCTCGCCGCCAGAATCAGCTGGTGGGCCGCCGCCTTGATCAGGCGGTTCATAATGGCCGTCCCCATCTGTGGGGTGTCAAAGGCCTCCGAGTAGATGATCTCTATGCCCTGGTCATCAAAATGCCGGAGGACGCCAAAGAGATGGCGGGCGATCTCCTCCTCGTCGCTGCGCGGTCCGATCTCAACAATATCCCCATAGAGATAACGGCTTCTGGTCTCAGTGCTTGCGATAACGCCGACCTTGCTCCCCGCCGCGATCGCCTCCTCGCTCAGGCGGTTGATGGTCTCAACCACATCGTCAGCCGCCCCCTCAACAATCTTCAGATCTCCTCTGGGCGCATAGTGCTTATAGCGCATCCCGGGCGCTTTGGGCCTGGCGCTGACATTCTCTTCCATCAGTCCGGGATCCATTCGGACATGATCCTGTCCCAGAACCTCCTCCAGCATCCGCAGGTTGATATAGCCGGGACGGAGCACGGTCGGGATTCCCTCAGACAGGTCCACAATCGTGGACTCCAGGCCGATTTCCACCGGCCCCCCGTCGATGATCGCGTCGATCTTGCCTGACAGATCGTCTGCCACATGCTCCGCTCGTGTGGGCGAGGGACGGCCGGAGCTGTTCGCGCTCGGCGCTGCGATCATGCAACCGCTGGAGAGAATCAGCTGGCGCGCGACCGGGTGAGAGGGCATGCGCACTGCCACGGTGTCAAGCCCGCCCGTAGTCTCCAGGGGGATCCGGTCATTCTTTCTGACAATCATGGTCAGCGGCCCCGGCCAGAAGGCGTCCGCCAGGATCCTCACTTGAGGGGCAAGCTCCTGGGCAATGGCCTCCATCTGGGAGAAATCCGCGATATGCACGATCAGAGGATTGTCCGAGGGCCGCCCCTTGGCCGCATAGATCTTCCTGGAGGATTCGGCATTCTCCGCGTCTCCTCCCAGGCCATATACGGTCTCTGTGGGAAAGGCCACCAGGCCTCCCTCGCGCAGAATCTCCCCCGGCTCTCTCAGAATCTCCTTCAAATCATCTCCGGGCATGGCCCGAAACTGTCTTGTCTCCAAACGGGATCCTCACTCTCTTCGCTTTCACTCTCTTCATTTGCCGTCTCCCCCGGCATCCTATTTCCTCCGTCGTCCCGACATCCTATTTACCGGCGCTGACCGTCTGCCAGATGGAAGACGGCTCCATCCCCAGCTTCCAGAAGGCGACGCCCCCCAGCTGATTGTTCCGATAGACCTCCATCTTCTTTGCGATCGAGTCGGCGTTCTCCAGCCAGATCTCCACCTTGTTGCCATCAGCGTCCTTCCAAGAGGCTGTGCTCTGCCCCAGCTCCTCATTCCAGCTGGCCACAACCTTATTCTGGGCCAAAAGGGCGTCCTGGTCCTTCATGGCGACAGCCTGACTGGACACGCTTCCGTCGCTCTTCGTCGTCCAGGCCCTGGTGTAGAGCGGGAGAGCCAGGATCACCTGCCGGGCGGGCGTCGTCTCTAACGTGGCGGAAACTGCCTTTTTGACATAGTCGATCGAAGAATTACTGCCAGCGGTCTTGTCCGTGGCCCAGTGCTCATCATAGGCCATAATCACATTATAGTCCGCGTAGTTTGCCTGCTCTGCCCGATTGTAGTGAAGACTGGAGGCGCTCGGCGTGTAATTGTCGACGGAGACGACCAGATTATTGGCGTGCGCCTTGAGAGATAATTCTCTGATGAATTGAATATAGCCATCCGCCGCCTCTGTCGGCAGAGACTCGATATCTACATTGATCCCGTCCAGATTGTAGCGGATCGCGGCCGCGATCAGACCGTTGACCAGATTGTCCCTGGCGGACGTCGTATTCAAGACGGTCTTGGTGTCGACCCCATTGGAAGCCAGATTGCTGACCAGACCCCAGACGGAGACATTTTCGCTGTGCGCCTTGGTCACATAGTCGCTGCTGCCATAGTCGTTTAAATTGCCCCCATTGTCCTTGAGGGAGAACCAGGTGGGGGAGATCACATTGATTCCGCTGGTATTGGCCAGGAGATTGGACATGCTGGCATTGCCCGCAGTCGAGGTTACCTGATGCCAGGCCAACTGGATCTTTTGATCTAAAATCCTGTGGCTGTACTGGCGCTCCGGCAGATTTGCCTCGATTTTGGAGTCCTTGACCCCGCTGACCTTACTCTTGCGGACACAGCCGATGACATTGTCCGCAGTGACCACCTGATACCAGCCGTCCAGCTCCTGCACAATAGTAAGGGAATCTCCGCTCTTTCCGTCCTCCAGAATCGGACTCTTAATTCCCGCCTTGCGGCGAATCCCCTCCGCCCCGTTTAAGCTGCCGGTCTTCACTGCTGTCCCGGCTGTCCAGATCGCCAGCCGGTTGGGCTGATTGGCGACGGTGTAGGTCAGGTCCGTGAACTGCTTGACAAAATCCAGGGCCACATAGGTCTTATTGTCGGAGACGATGACGATGGGGGCGGACCAGCTCTTGGAATTCTTATCTTCCATATAATTGGAGTCAGAGAGATTAACGCTGATCAGATTCTTATCCGTGGCATAGCGCAGAATCCCCTCGCTTGCGTCATAGACCCAGCCGTCGTCAAGATGGTCGTGAAGCAGGCTCCAGCGGACATAGGTCGTTCCGTTGACCAGCTTGGCGGCAGGTGCCTTGTCGTCTGTACTGATCAGATTGCCGTTGGCAATCACTGCGCCGTCTTCCTCCCCGTCCACTCCAAAAAAGGTATTCAGGCTCAAATGCTCTTTGCCCGGTCGATAGCGCACGACCAGGAAAATGACGATCCCAAGCAGGACAATCACAAGCAGTAAAATCAGCGCCAGGGGTATTCTCTTCTTTGTCTTCTTCATCTCACACCTCAGAGCCGAAAATCACACAACAAATCGAATTCATTATATCATAAGAGAGACACCCCGTAGATGATCCGGGGTATCTCTCAGAATGCCTTTCGTGACAGATATGTATTCTTTCGCGCCGATCGGCTCTCCGTAGCCACCGGCTCCTTGTCACAGGTGTCGCAAGATGATGCACCGGGCACCTGTATCATTTACAGTTACAATATATTTCCCTTTTATTTCCCCGATAACCCCCTCTCTCCGAACTGCCTTCGGCGCCTTGACGCCCCATCTGTCCGCCCCCGGATCTCCCTTGACCGCGGATTCTCACCTGTCTGTCCACTTTGTTCGCTGCATGGATCTGTGTGAGAGCGATTCCCTCCGCAGCTCTTAATCTGTGGTATATGCGTAAATCGAGCGCAGAGGAATCAGATGCGCGAGAAAAAGGATCAAGGCTTGTTTTCACCGACTGCCCCCGCCTTCTTGTGTCAGAGGACAGCCATCCATGATTTTGGCTTCGCTGATAATTCGGGAAATGCCGGAAAAAAGCAGTGTGTTCTGCTGTCGGCCGAGGAATCCCTCTTCCCTATCCCCGAAGGGGAAAGATAAGTCCTTCTTCTCGCCTGGGCTTCTTTCTATCCTATAGATAGCATTTCCGCTCTGCTATGGCAAGCGCTCAAAAGGCATCTCCCCTTATCATGATAAAATTAATTCTATCCTGCTAAGCGTTTGACGGGAATCCTGCATCATTGCGAATTCTTAAAAATCTTACTATAATAAATCGCACGAACTAGCGACAGGAGGTTTTATGAAGATCGAGAAGCTCAGTGACAGACAGGTTCGCTTCCATATTTCCCGCTCCGACCTGGAGCGCAGAGGGATCAAACTGTCTGAATTCGCTTACGGAAGCGAACGGGCCAAGGCCCTCTTTCGTGAGCTCCTGCTCTGGGCCGAGTACAAGTTCAACTTCGTCGCCCATGATGTCCCTATTATGATTGAGGCTGTTCCATTCAGCGCGGATGAAATCATCCTCATCGTCAGCAAATTAAATCCTCAGGAGCTCGAAGCCTATCAGCAGAATCAAAAGGCCTCCCTCTCCCCCGATCACAAGGCCGGGCAGGATACCGACCCGCAGAAGGCCGTCCGCCATCTGATTCCTCCCCGCGTCCCAAATGAGAAGACCGCCCTCTTCGCCATCGACCGCCTGGAAGATCTTCTATCCCTGGCCCAGAAAATCCCCCAGCCGAATCAGGTCAGCTCTTCTCTCTACCGCGATCTCAACAACGGGATCTATTACCTTCTGCTCAGCTCCCCTTCGGACCAGCAGGAAACCTTTTCCCTCGTTCAGGCGATCACAAGCGAATACGGCAATCTGCTCGACGTCCCTAAATTCGGAGAGGCCTATATCGCTGAGCGCTTTGAATGCATTTTAGCGGAGAACGCTCTGTCCCAATTGCAATCTCTCCACCCCGGGCGCTGAAATACGCATCCCCCCCTCAAGTCCCTTTTCCCAGGAGATCGAAAGGGTCTTCGTCCGCACGTTTTGTCCACCCTCAAAGTTCCCTGAAAAAAGATAGCCCCCCTCAATCCCTTTATTTACAAGGAACTGAGGGGCTTCTATCAACACATTTTGTCCTATAACTCAAAAAAGACCGCCTCCCCGAGGGGAAGCGGTCTTTTCTGCTCTTGCTGTTGGATGAGGGAATTAAGCCTCAGCGGGCGCGCCTACCGGGCAAACTGCCGCGCAGGAACCGCAAGAGATGCAAGCATCCTCATCTATGACGTACTTGGAATCACCGGCGCTGATTGCGGATACAGGGCACTCGGGCTCGCAGGATCCACAGCTGATACAATCATCAGAAATAACGTATGCCATTTGAAAACCTCCTGTAACTAAGCTCTTACATCTAAAATCTACCATCCTGTTGGTATGCTCATTATATGGTTGAAAAATGTCCTTGACAAGTACTAATTTGTGTACACAATTGTTAGCTATCCCTAGCAAAAACCCTGTAAATTGTAGATATGTTGGGAATCTCCTTATCTCCTGAGGCTCTACCTAACCCTCTTTGATTGTCATATCACCTATGCCAGACTGATATATCCTGTTTTTACAAAGTAGACTTTTCTGTACTTATAAGGATACAATAAATTTATATTCTATTCTCAGACGCTGCGACTATTTTTTTGTTGTCTCTCTTTGTATGGCTTTTATGGAGGAACTGGTTTGTGAAGAAACGATTAAAATGGCTTTTGGGAATCTTGCTCGCACTTATCGTGATCGTAATCATTGACATGATGATCTGTATTCATCAATATGGAAAGGGGAAAGTCACCCCTTGGCAGGTGCTGGAGGTCAATTTATTCCATAAGATGGTCGCACTTGAAGAACATGATCAGGGAATGCTATTTTTGACGGATCATGACTGGACTGGTGATGAGCTTTTAAAGCACGGCTACAGAGAGGCAGACCGCATGGGGAGTGTGGGCTATTATACCGCGCCGGACGGAACAACATTCCGTGTCATTGACAGGAGCGAATGGTGCCTCTTCTTTCGATTACACGATATAAAAGGCATTACACTGGAACAATTGGACCAGCATACATAAGGGCACACACTGATAAAATGGCAGCCCCAGAGACGAAAAGTCAAGGACTTTTTCATCAAATTCAAAAAGAAGTCACATTTTGCGGACTTCTTCACGAAGCATACGCTTGATTTTGTCCTCCATCGTCTCCTTGGCGGTCTCGCTGAAATGGACACGGACGATATAGGTGGTCTTGCCAATCTGCTTTCTGACAGTAGGGCAAGTGGCGGTGTTGGTTGCGGTATTGTTCATTCAAAATCCTCCTGTAAATGAAAAAGTGCCCGGTGACTATTCATCATCGGGCGGTGTCGGTATGAGGGAACAAGGCAAGGCGGCAACATTAAGGTATCTATAAAAATCTTGCCGTCTTTGCCACGCTTGCCGTGTTCCTGTTGTCAGTCTCGGAGATAACAGACCCATGCTGTGCCGTCTTTCTCGGTCACAAGTCTGTCCCCGATACGGCTCTTTGCCGTTCTCATGGTGCGTGAGGAAATCCCACGCTCATTGACCGTCTTTTCCCGCTCTGCGCTCGGCATACGCTTTCCATCTGCAAGCAGTTCCAGAATGAGCATTTGCGCCTGTGCGGTCTTGCTCTCGGTCTTGGTGTTGTCTGCCCCGGCAAGAAGCACGTCAGCGGTAATGTCATAATCCCCTATCCACTCAAAGCCTTTCTCGTCTCCCAGAGAAAAGGCAAGGGACTGTCCGGGCGGCGCAAGGGGGCTTTTCTCATGGATAAGCACCCTCGTTGTGGGGCTGTCCTTCAGCTTGCCGATAAAAAGCAGACTGCGGACTGCCGCTGTAATGTCGATAACCCCCAATCCCCGGTAGGTGCTTTGCGTTCCTGCGGCTTTGTTCAGGTGTCCGATCAGCACGGTAGCGCACCCGGTAGCCTGTGCAATGTCTCCCAGACTGCGGGATATCGGGCGCACCTCGTTTGCTCTGTTCATGTCCACATCTGCGCCCAGAAACGCCTGCACCGGGTCAATGATAACCAGCCTTGCGTTGTTCTCACGGATTGCCCTTGCTATGCGCTCATCGGCAAGGGTCAGCGGCGTGTCTCTATCGTCAATGACAAGCACTCGTTCAAGGTCTGCGTCCCGGATACGGTTGCCGTCCTCGTCCAGTTCGTACACCCGGCGTTGCTTTAGCCCCCATTTGCCGTCCTGCTCAATGGGACGGATGGGACAAAGCACATGGAAGTGTGGGTTTGGTATGCCGCCGTCCTCCCGGTCTGGCTGATGTACGGCGAAGTCAACCACCATGCCCCGGCTCACAAAGTTCTCCAATAAAAATTGCCTTGCAAGAGCGATGTTTTCCTCAAGGGAAAATTCATTCTGCAAGGCAATGTCAAAGCTGTATGCAAGCTGAGCGTTCTTTCCACGCTCGGCTTTTTCCACGGCGTTCCATAGGGTTTGACGATCTGCGTATTCTGGCGGTGCATGGGACGGCAGGAGAATGTCGGAGCAGATCACGCCGCCCTTGCGGGTGTAGTCGCTGTACTCACCGTAATACTCGCTATACAATCGCTCCCCGGCTCGGTAGGCGGCAGAAGCAATAGCGGACTGTCCTGCGCTTCGCTTAGTCTGCGTGACGCTCAGGTGAAATAGTGCCATCGGCTTTCAGCTCCTTTTCTCTGTTCGCTTGGTTGATGTGAGTAATCGCCATGTGACGGACGGCTCGGAGCTGTTCAAGGGTTTTCGGTTTTGTCATTGTGATTGACCTCCTTTTTTGATTTTGGGGATAAAAAAAGACCGTCAACTTTTCGCATAGTGCGACCAGTCAACGGTCTGATTTTCAATATTCGGTTTTTGTGTTCAGTTCAACAAACTGGAATTGTGCGTTTGAAGCGAAGCAAAATACGAATGCACCGCAGCAATAAATTTCTGTTTAACAATTTCTTTTTCCGGTATTTTCTGTCCCTCGGATTTCCTCATGATAGAAATAATCCACAATCACCGGATGTCCCTGCGTGACCCTGCCATAAGGCATTTCATTATCCACAAAGGGACAATCATACTTCTTAGCCATTTCCGCAGCTTTTACTTCAAGCGCTTCAAAGTAGCTGCGGTTATGCTTGTTATAGATCTCATCGTAAAGCGGTACAAGATCAGGATATTTTCCGGCGATATAATCCATGATCGTCTTTTTGAAGCCGCCCCGAAGATTGAGGTTTTCGAGCCAGAACAGATCGCACTGATCCTTTACCCGCTCAAAGATGGCTTCAAAGTCCGTGATCCCGGGGAATACCGGGGATACGAAACAGACTGTACGGATTCCTGCGTCATATACCTGCTTCATAGCAGCGATACGCCGTTCAATGCTCGAAGCAGAGTCCATATCGTTCTTGAAATTTTCATCCAGTGTGTTGATCGACCATGAAACGGTCACTCGTCCAAGCTTCTTCAGCAGATCAATATCACTTACCACAAGATCAGACTTTGTGCAGATCAGAATATCTGCGTCACTGCCAATCAACTGCTCCAGAAGTTTTCTGGTATTCCCGAATTGCTCCTCCTGTGGATTGTAGCCATCCGTCACAGAACCGATGACCACCCGCTGTCCGGCATATTTCTTCGGATTTTTAATTTCCGGCCAATGCTTCACATCAAGGAAAGTGCCCCATTCCTCCGTGTGTCCGGTAAAGCGCTTCATAAAAGAAGCATAGCAATACTTGCAGGCATGTGTACAGCCCACATAGGGATTGACCGAGTAACCGCCTACCGGCAGACTGGACTTGGTCATGATGTTCTTTGTTTCCACCTCACAAATGAGGATTCCATCGATTACTTCTGCCATGATCTCTGTACCTCTAACACTTTATTGAATTCCTCCGGCATTTCCTGAATCATATTTTCATCCCCTATGATAGGGACAAGGTCTTCCTTCATAAACACCGGAATGCCGAGCGCATGTGCCTGGTCCGTCAGAGACCATGCCCACTCCGGCTCCGTATGAACCTTCCTGCTCTGAACCCCGGTCATAGTGCCGACAACGATCCAGTTGATTCCGGAAAGGTCAACTGTGTCGGGATCGTCGAATAACGGCTCAAAGGTAACATGGTAATGTTTTGCTCTGACGTTTTCCCGAAGGGCGTCAATACGCCACAGTTCTGCTTTCCTCGTCACCGTAACGCCAAACCATGCGTTTTCCAGATCGGTATCAAAATCCAGCAGATCGGGGCACTTGGTCAGGAACAGGAACTGATGCTGTGGATTTTCACGGATCTTTGCAAATACCTCGTCTCTCCATTCCGGCTTCCATCCGGAGAGATCGCTCATGCCGGTAAGAAGAAAGTTCTGCGGACGTTTCTTTTCCATCATCTTGAGCTTGCCCGGAAAGAACTCAGGATCAGCAAAGTCATCGATCATATGCCAGCACTTTACATTGTTGCGGGCATAGCAATATGCACACCCCACTGTGCAGCCGATGACGAGATTCATGTTCTGAATCTGATCTTTGATACAAATACTCATGACTTCTGCCACTCCTCAAGATTCTTTCTGATGCGGTCGAGGCATTCCTCAAACCGGGTAATTTCTTCCTCTGAAAAACCCTTGTAGTAAATGCTGCCCATCTCATCAGATACAGAATCGTACTCGCCCTTTAAGGCATGTGCTTTCTCAGTCAGAAACAGGAGTGTTTTCCTTTTGTCCGTTTCAGACTGAACACGGCTTATCAGCCCTTGATGTTCCATTCTTTCCAGCATCGTCGTAAGAGATGTTATCGCTAATCCGCATTTGACCGAGAGTGACCTGATCGAGATTCCATCCTCCTGCCACAGCACATAAAGAATGCGCCCCTGGGCTCCATTGAACGCATCAATATTTTTTTCACTGAGAATTTTCTCAAAAATCCGGTCTCCAAGTTGTTTTATTTTGGTGACAAGAAATCCACCATTTGTTTTCATGCAAAAGCTCCTATATAGTAGTTTATAAAAACATACTATATAGGAGCTTTATTGTCAACAGTTTGTATGTCTGAATAAAGGAAAATTCCGATTTGTTGCGCAATCATTATATTTAAATTATACCATAAAACTTGTGAACAATTCTACCGCAGCTTTGGACAATATGGGAAAAGTCCGAACAGTTTTCTGCCCGGACTTCCTCGCTCAATCGTATATCAATTCCGCTTTCACAACTTCCTCTGCCTGAGCCTTGCAAGCGTTCATCTGCCGTACCCACTCCATCTGTTTTTCGGCTTTCAGCTGTTCGGTCACGCCGTTTCGCTCTGCTAGTGACCGCACGATCAGCTCCATGCGGTTTCGTGCCGCTTCGTCAATCTCGGCGCAATGCTCAAAGAGTTTATCGGATAGCACCAGCTCATTGAACAGTATCGGACGGTGCATTTCCAGATACGCTTTGCGAAGTCTGCCGTAGTGTCCGAGGGGCTTGGTCTTGCGGAAAATGATGTTCGGGATAAGATAATCTCCGTTCTGTGTGTAAGTGATATTCATGCTGTTTGTACTCCTTTCATCGGCTCTCTCTGCGGTAAACTGCTGACAGGGACGAACACGCCCTTTGCAATGTCCTCCGCACGAATGGCGGCTTTCTTTGCTTCGATTTCTGCTTTTTTTCTCCCCTTGATTTTGTCCTCGTATCGCTTCTGCGCTCCGCTGGCTTTCCGCTTCAAGTAGTTCTAATGAAGCCTGTCCTTGCGTTCCTCACGATTGCGGATTTCCTCTAATTCCTCCGGGGTAAGCTCCACTTCGCCAAACGCCGGTGGAACGAATCGCCCAACAAAATTGAAGTAAATCTCGACCTCCTGTGTGGTCTGTATACTGCCTTTGCGGTCACGCTCATGCACAAGGATTTTCTCGATAAACTCGTTGAGCATGGCAATGGTCAGCTTGTCGAAGTTCTCGTACTTGTCAATCAGAGCGATAAAACGGTCAGCGTCCTTTTCGTGCTTCTCATAGCTCTTGACTGCCTTTTCCAGAACAGAGATTTCAGCGGTAAGCTCGGACTGTTCCTTTTCGTATTGAGCATCCAGAGTGGCATATCTACTGTCAGACAGCTTGCCTAAAATGTTGTCCTCATAGATTTTGCAGAGCAGGACTTCTAGCTCGGAAACTCTCTGCTTTGCTGTGGCAAGGCGTGTCCGCTGCTCCCTGACCTCTGTGGTCCGCTGGCCGGACTGCGCTTCCTGCACCACACGGACAAACTCGGCTCTGTCATGCTTGGCATATTCTGCAATGGCTTTCAGCATTTCAGAGACAAGGGACAGTACCACATCTTCATTGATACGGTGCTGGGTCTTGCAGAGTGTCCCACAAGGAACTTTGGTGTACTGCGAACAGGTGTATTGAGAAATGCGCTTGCCGTTATTGGTGCGGTGGACATACATCTTGCCGCCGCAATCGGCGCAATAGAGCAAGCCTGTGAGGGGAGCTGCTTCGCCCCAGCCGTCCGGGTAGCGTCTGACATTCCCACGGATTTTCTGCACAAGGTCAAAGGTCTGCTGGTCAATAATAGGCTCATGGGTATTCTCGAAAATCGTCCATTCGTCCTCCGGAACATAATGGCTTTTCTTGTCCTTGAAGTGCTTTCGGGTCTTGAAATTGATAGTGTGTCCCAGATATTCACGCTTTTCAAGTATGTTGCAGATGGTAGAAGAACCCCAGCCGTACACATCTTTGAAAGTCTTGTTTTTGTTCACACCCTCGCCGTACTGGGCAAGGTAAGGGGACGGAATGAGGACTTTTTCTTCTTTCAGCTTGCTGGCGATCTGATACGGACCGTAGCCCTCAATCGTCATGGCAAAAATGCGCTTTACCACCTCTGCGGCCTCGGGGTCAACCAACCATTGGTCTCTGGCTTCGTTCCAGAGATGGCCGTAAATGACCGTGCCTGTGAGGTGCTTTCCGGACTTGTCTTTGGATTGAAAAGTGGAACGGATTTTACGGCTGGTGTCTCTGGCGTAATACTCGTTCATAATGTTGCGGAAAGGAGTAAAATCATCGTCCCCTCTGGCGCTGTCCACGCCGTCATTGATGGCGATAAGGCGAACGCCACGCTGACGCAGGATTTCCATAATCTGACCGACTTTCAGATAGTCACGACCCATGCGGCTCATGTCCTTGATACACAGATACTCCACATTCCCGGCTTCAACCTCTCGCATTAACGCCAGAAAGCCAGGTTTGTCAAAGCAAGTACCACTAATACCATCGCCCGTGAAACGGACAATGTTCGTAAAGCCCTGCCGCGCGGCGAACTCCTCCGATAGCCGCCGTCGACAATCACGCCGGTTTGCATGCTGCCGGACGCAGTCAGATAGTACCAGTCGCCGTTTACATTGACCCAGCCGGTCTGCATGTAGCCGTTCTCGTCCATGTGGTGCCAGTTCCCGTTGTCGGAGACCCAGGCAGACTTTGCATAGCCCCCGTCCGCATACCGATACCACCAGCCGCGGTTATCCCGCTGCCAGCCTGCATTTGCCACAAGCACCGGCATTGCCATTATCACCGCGCCGCAAACCGCTGCCGCTGCTGTCATAAGTCTCTTCTTCATACTGTTTCTCCCTTCAAGCCAAAGTGTTATGATTTGTGTCCGGTTGCCGAGAACTTCTATTTTCTCATAAAGCAGGCCGACAGAAACAAATGTAACATAACTCAAAAAAAAAGGACTTACGACTACAATTATTTGCAAAAATAAAAAGCGCGCAAAAACAGCCCCCTGCGAACGCTTTTCTGCGTTCACGGAGGGCTGCCCGGGGTGGGGCTATAGAATATTTACTTCTGCATGATATGAATTGCGAAGCCGCCGTACTCGCCGTCGAGGTATACATTTTTGATACCGCCGTCCTCGAAATACGCGGCGGTCTCCATGCGGAAGGAAAAGCCTTTTTCCCTCAGCTCTTCCACCGCGCTCTGCAGGTTCTCGGTGCGCATTGCGACATGTCCTTTGCTGCCGAGGAAGGGCTGCTTCATGCATTCAAAGTAGGGGCCCGCAAATTCCGACTTCTGACCGTGGCGAGGCTCCAGATTGAAGAGGAGCGATAAAAGCTTTGCAAGCTGCTCCGCTTCTTCGGGGCTTCCGGTATTGATTCCGATATGTTCCAGTGCAAATTGATTTTTCATACACGACCTCACTTCATCGGGAAGAGGATTACGGCGCCTGCGGTCAGCACAAGCAGGCGAATAAAGTACTGCGGCACCGTGAACTTCCAGAATTCGCCGATTTTGTATTTTCCCGCTCCCATAATCATAGCTGGCATGCCGTCAATCGGGAGGAAGTGCCCGCACCAGCCTGAAATCACGATGGCTGCCGCCGCTGCGGTCGGATCGAGTCCAAGGTTCACACAGGTTGCGATTGCCATGGGTGCAAAGACATAGACCGTACCGATGGTGGAACCGGTCAGGGTTGCGAGCACGCTGGTCAGAATGCAGAACGCAAAAATCAGGACAAAGGGGTTCACATTGCTGCCGAGCATCTTCGCGCAACGGTTTCACCGACCAGGTTCGTTAAACCGGTATTGCCGAGTGCATCCGCAATGCCGATGACTCCTGCGGACATCAGGATGATCGGCGCACTGATGGCGCTTCTGATTTCATCAAAACTCATGACACCCGCAATGAGAAGCACACCGACCGCAAGTGCCGTAATCGCATAGCCCGCATCGCCGATCTTGCTCTGCAGAACCATGCCGACTACCGCGAGCACAAAGCTCACATAGGTGATGGTCTCCTTCTGCTTGCTGAGTGTCGCTTTCTTCTCCAGTCCGCTCTCATCTGCCTTCTGATCCGTAATCGGATGATCCGGCATGATGCGGTACGCAAGGACGCACCATGCGAAGAAACCGAGAGACAGACAGAGATTTACCAGCGAGAATTTCACAAGATCCACATTGGCGCTGATGCCCACACTCTGCAACACTGCAATCACAATGCCGTACTGGAGCGCCGTGTTGAACGGGAGCAGCGGATGATTTGCCGCAAACCCGGCAGGCATCAGAACGCGAGACGGCGGCAGTGCCTTCGAATCCGGAAGGTTTGAGAGGAGGCCGATTACCAGGACGTAATACGCGGTGGAGCCGGTTCCGAAGAGGCTGCAGCCCAGCATGACAACCAAAATCAAGAGAATATAGGCCTTGAAGCCGCCGTGAGCCGCAAGATTATACATGGTCTCTTTAAAGCGGACCAGAAGGCTGGTCTTCTGCAGCGCGGCGATGATTGCCATGAAGGAAGCAAGCATCACAATCGTGGAGTTCGAGAATCCGCCGAAGGCCGTCTTGATGTCCGTGACACCGAGCACCACCATAAGAAGCAGGGCCAGAAGCGGCGGTGCGCCGAAGGGCAGTTTGTCGACCATGATCAGGATAATCATGAGCACGGTTACCGCCAGTGCAAGTATCATGGGTGTAGTCATAGCGAAATCCTCCTTTTGGATTTTCCGTTCATTTGTCCCAAGTATATCGGAACGCGCTTTGCACTCCCACAGCAAGCTGCACAGAATTTGTTCTTATTTGAATCATTCATTTGTAAGCTAAAATAAAAGTACGCTTTTCGTTCTATTTTGAAACATATGTATTCGACATTAAAAAGAGGCCGTTTCTTCCCGAAACAGCCTCTCTTTCTCATCTTAAAAAGTACCTCACCGTACAAGCGCTTTCTTTCTTCCGATTGCCATGCGCGTCGCATACCTCATCGCATTGATCAGGCTCTTCTCGTTGCCGTTGCCCTTACCGGCGTGGTAAAAATCGGTGCCGTGATCCACACTCGCGCGGACAATGGGTAAGCCAAGCGTCACATTGACGCCCTCCACAGCCTTCCAGTCCTTTTTTTCGCGGTCGTAGACAAAGCCGACCGTCTTTAACGGAATATGACCCTGGTCGTGGTACATACAGACCACAATGTCATACCAACCGCCGAGTGCCTGCGAGAACACGCTGTCCGGCGGGCAGGGCCCTGTGACACCGGTAATGCCCTCGGCCTTTGCCGCCTCGATTGCGGGGGTAATCTCCTCGATTTCCTCCCGTCCGAAAAGACCGTTCTCGCCGCAGTGCGGATTGAGCCCGGCAACCGCAATGCGCGGATGCTCGATGCCCATGTCTTTGCAGGCCCGGTTTGCAATCTCAATGACCTCGAGCACGCGCGCTTTTTTTACGCGCTCGCAGGCCTCGCGGAGCGAGACATGCGTCGAGACATGCACCACGCGAAAATCGTGGTGGGCGAGCATCATCGTGTACTTCTTGGTTCCGGTGTAGGTCGCATAGATCTCCGTGTGGCCGTCAAAATGCGTGTAGCCGTCCGAGCGCGCGCCCTTATCCTCAGCAAGCGCCATGTTCATGGCCTCTTTGTTCAACGCATTCGTGCAGGTCGCATCCACCTCACCCGCCATGGCAAGTTCGATGACCTTTTTCACGCACTGGAACGCGGCATTGCCTCCTTCGGCACTGACCTTGGCGAGCTCAAAGTTCTTCACATCCGCAATGAGCGGCAGATGCAGCACGTCAACGGTTCCCGGCTGAAAGAGCGCGTCCGCAACCGTTTCGCAACGGTGAATCCGAATTTCTGGATGGCCCACAAAGCCCTTGGCCTGCTCCATGATGTCGGCGTCGCCGATGATGAGCGGGCGGCAGAACTCATACTGCGCCGGGTCTGCGAGCGCCTTGATGCTGATTTCCGGTCCGGTTCCGGCCGGATCTCCCATTGTAATACCGACTATCGGTCTGTTTTCCATACTGACTCCTCAGGCGAGGCCAAGCGCCTTGTTCCGATCCAGCAGTTCCTGCAAGGCTTCGATTCCCTCTTCCGGCACATAGGAGAACGGCGCGCGGCATTTGCCGACCGGGTAGCCGAGGAGCTCGACCGCTGTCTTGATAATCGTATTCGGGTTGCCGTAGCGGAAGATGCTCTGCAGCGCGGAAATCGCTTCTTGCGCCTCTTCGGCGCCCGCAACATCGCCCGCAATCCACTTGTCGTAGATGCTCGCAAGTGTCTTCGGCCAGATATTTGCGCGCCCCGCAATGCCGCCCGCGCCGCCTTCCTTGAGGCAGGTGAGAATTGCGCCGTCATTGCCCGCGAGAATCGCAACTTCCTTGGAAAGTTCCTTGGTGAGGCGGATATATGCCTTCAAATTCTCGAGATCGCCGCTCGAATCCTTGGCCCCTACAATCACATCGATATCGCGGCAGAGCGCCTGTACCGTTTCCGGCAGGAGTTTATTGCCGGTCCGCGCCGGAATGTTGTAAAGAATAATCGGGATATGCACCTCTTTTGCGACCGCCGCATAATGGTCGTAAAGTTCTTTCTGGGACGCGAGCGCAAAGCTCGGGGTCACAATCGAAAGCGCATCCGCACCGAGCTCTTCGGCGCGCTTGCTGAGGCGTATCGTATCCGCGGTCGTGATGCAGCCCGTGCCCGCATAGACCGGCACTCTGCCGCGCACTTCGTCGATGACGGTCGCAAAAATCTCTTCGCGCTCCGCAAGCGAGAGCGCATAGGCCTCGCCGTTTGTGCCTGCCGGGAAAATGCCGTGCACACCGCCTGCTAAGAGACGGTTCACCTGATTTCTCAGTTCCGCATAGTTGACGCTCTGCTCTGCGTCGTTGTTCATCGGGGTAATAACCGGGGGGATAATTCCTCTGATTTCACTGGTCTTCACGCTGTCTCCTCCTTCTCTCCGCTCTCGGCTTCTCACATAATCTCTAAGTAAAGCGCTCTCGCATCCGCCTCGGTGACAAGGCGTCTGTTGTTGGTGAGCAGACGCTGCACCTGCATGCCCGCCTGCACAAGGCCCTCTAAATCCTCTTCCGGAACACCGAAACTCTTTAAGCTCTTCGGAATATCGAGATGTTCTACGATTTCTTCAATGCGGCGTATCATCCACGCGCACTTCTCCTCTACTGTCTCACAGTTCTTTTCCCCGTGGCAGCAACGGTCATAGGCAAGCGCAAGGCGCTTCTTTACTTCCGGATCTTCGCTGTTAAAGCGCATGACCGGTGCCAGCAGGATTGCATTCGACACGCCGTGCGCAATGTGGTACTTGCCGCCGAGCGGGTAGCTCAGCGCATGTACCGCCGTGGTGCCGGAAGCCGTAATTGCGAGACCGCCGTAGTATGCCGCAATCTGCATCCGGTTCTTCTCTTCCATCGCCTCCGGGGCATCGCAGGCCTTCTCGATGTTATTGAGAATCAGATCCAGACCCTCGAGCGCATAAATATCGCTGAACGGGTTCGCCTTATTGCCGGTAAAGCACTCAATGCAGTGTGCAAGCGCATCAACGCCGGTCGCCGCCGCAATGGGGCGCGGCAGATTCTTAATCATTCTGGCATCGAGTATCACATAGTCCGCAATCATATTCTCGTTGACAATGCCGACTTTGAGCTCCCGCTCCGGGACTGCGACGATGGCATTCGGCGTGACCTCCGCACCGGTTCCCGCTGTGGTCGGAATCAGGATGATCGGAACGCACTTCTTTGCGATGCCGGGCGTGTCGAGCAATTCCTTGACGCCGTAGTCATCGGTCACAAGTACGCTTGCAAGCTTTGCGGCGTCCATCACGGAACCGCCGCCGCAGGCCACGATAATGTCCGCGCCCGATCGCTTGAATTCGTCGATCAGCTTCTGCACGGCCTCATAGCTCGGCTCCGCCGGGAGATCGTCCAGCACATAGTAAGAAGCACCGGAAGCCTTGACCGCAGCCTCCGGCAGTGCGAAGAGACCTGCCTTTTCAATTCCCTTGTCTGTGAAGATTGCAACTTTTTTGGCGCCGTTCGTCTTCAGAATGTCCGTAATCTGCTCCATCGCATTTTCGCCGCCGTAGACAGCATGCGGTAATTTCAAACTGTACTGCTTTAACATGATGTTTCCTCCTTTTCTTGGATGACTGTCACGCCTAAAACTCAGCGGCTCTGTGCCGCGGTCGGGTTATAGAGTCCCATGGTCTCTCGCTTTGCCCCTGCGACATCTTCCTCGCGGAAGCGGAGATACTTGATGCCCTCGCGGGTTCTCGCGGCATAGGCTAAGTGCAGCATACCGTCACGACTCTGCATGAGGTAGGGATACTCGTATTGGCGGTTATTCGTGCGGTTCTCGTCGCCGATAAAGCCCTCGCCCCGCTCCATCCAGCGGATTAACGGGAAGGTCTTGCCGCCGTCCTCGGAGAGCGCCACCGCGACCGGGCAGCGCAGTCCCGGCCAGGCCGCTTTGCCGGACTGACTCTCCGGCGCGGAGGTCGGATTATAGGCGATTGCAATGCGACCGCTCTTCAGTTTCACCGCACTGATGCCGGAATTGTTGTTCGGCAGCGGTGTGGGAACCGGCTCCGACCAGCTCTCGCCCCAGTCAAAGGATTCGCTCCGGTGAATGCGCTTTGCCTCGCGGTGCCGCATAAAAGCGACCAGATGTCCCGGCGAAAGTTCAATGACATTGGCGTGAACATGGCCGTTGCTCTTCGGCATCATCACGAGCTTCCAGCTCTTACCTTGATCGTCCGAGATGCGGAACCCTGTCGGATCTCCGGCGAGTCCGTTCGGCGAATCCGTGCAGAGCCAGTTGGAGAAAATCCAGCGCCCGTTCGAGAGAATCTGAATCGGCTGGCGGCAAAAGGGTCCGGGCTCC